>Ga0080013_1000476_pt1 | contig 56659 bp, 47 predicted proteins | sample ETNvirenome_6_85_FD_69236 | JGI IMG/M metagenome (GOLD analysis project Ga0080013, IMG submission 69236) | Marine viral communities from the Pacific Ocean - ETNP_6_85 (SPADES assembly) (version 2) | ecosystem: Environmental > Aquatic > Marine > Oceanic | place: Pacific Ocean | collected 2013-06-19 | reverse complement strand
GATTTGTTGCAAGAATGTGAAACTGTATGCGGCGTCGGATATGAAACTTGTGTTTTTGGTATCTGGGCTTCTTGCACAGCCAAGCTGCCATGGCCAGAGATTTGCAATGGCGAAGACGATGATTGCAATGGACTAGTTGATGACGGAATCGATTGTGAGTGTAGTATTCAGGATGTTGGGATTTTAATTCCGTGTATGGAGCCTCCTTTAATCTGTGGCCAAGGATATAAATCTTGTGAATGTACAAATGCAGAATGCACAGAGTTCGCAATGTCGCAATGTAAGACTGCTTGTTCTATTTTTAATTTACAACCATGTGATCCTATAAAGGGAATGATCATACCAGAAATGTGTAATAACTGGGATGACAACTGTAACTTTTTAATTGACGAGGATTTAACCAAGCCTTGTTATAATGGACCTCCCGAAACTTTAGACGTCGGAGAGTGCGTTGCTGGTGAGTTAACTTGTTTCGCTGGAAACTGGGGGGCTATTATTAATGCCGGTGCCGGTGAAGTGTTTATGGAGGATTATTGTGAGGGGGAGGTTCTTCCACAAGAAGAGATCTGTAACGGAAAGGATGACGACTGTGACGGCGTGGTAGAAGAAGAGCTTAGCGAAACTGATATCTTATTTGTTATCGACTTATCTGGTTCTATGATGGATGAGATCGATGCGGTTATCTCTGCGCTAACTTCTTTCTCTTTATCTTATCAAGACGAACCTAATATTAATTGGGGTCTTGTCGTCGGCCCAACCCACGGTATCACAGTGTATAAAGAAAAACTTCACCTTAAGACCAATATGGGGCCTTTTAGTAATTTCTTAGCTGCTGTCCAAGATATCGATAATACACCCCTTAACGGTGGCCTGGAGCCGCTTTATGACGCTATATACCTATCTCTATTAAATGTCTGCGACCCAACAATGCTTGAATATCAAGTATCGGATCTTCAATGGAGATATTCTAACATATCTGATCCTATCATTCCCGCTTGGGAAGTGAACTGGAGAGAAGATGCAAGTAGAGTTATAGTTGTGTTTACTGACGAGATGGGGCAATCGTTCTTAGCACCACCCGGAGGGCCGACCACAAAAGGTGATGCGATATCACAAGAGATTGTAGTTAATGCTATTAATGGAACAGAAGATCTGAAAGTTTTTGTATTCTCTCCGGAAGGAACAAAGGTATTCGACGCTTCTAAATATATTAATGGATCATGGACACAATGGCCGGCAGGTTGGCTAGCCCTCACTGTTGCCGGCGATGCCGGAGAATGGTATCAGATTACGCCGGATGCCTCCGTTATGTTTAATAATCTAATGCAAGTTCTCGAAGATACTGCCTGTTCTGTTTCTGACGAATAATTATACTCATGGCAACCTTTCACGTAACCCCAACTGGTAGCGATTCTAATGATGGCTCAAATTCTTACGATGCCTCTTTTGCATCGATCAATGCAGCAATTCAAGCTTGCTCAGTTTCTTATGCCAATGGATGGGACCAAAATTTAATCAATGTTTATTCTAGTGCATCAGGCGATGCTACATATTATGGAAAACATGCATCATACAATTCTAACACAATCAATACGATGCAGGGTAACAAGTATGGTTCAACTATCGTTGCTGCTGGCCCACACACGGTTATACTGGACTGCAATGGTAAAACGCGAGGAGCTTACTTATCACATTATAGCACGGTACGTGGTTTTTATTTTACCTCTTCACAAGTTTCTGGTCAAACAACAGATTCCACCGTTGAGTGCCCAAACACAACAGACAACTCTCGCATAGAAGATTGTACTTTTGATAATTGTACGGACACTGATTCTGTTTGTGTTGACCCGGGAGGGTCTGGTCGCACCCGGTATTCGAATTGGGTTAAAAGATGTACCTTTAAAAATTTAGATTGTACCTCTGCGTTAGTCGGGCCTGCAAACGACACTAGTGTTTTTGAATCTATTTTGATTTATGACTGTACCTTTGACTTCGAAGCGATTAAGTATCTTGGGCATAGTTCAAATTTTGGAATACTCAGACATATCACAGTCGACAACTGCACGACCGGTCGCCATGTAATTGCATCTGGTAAAGCCGACATACGCAACTGTATTATAAGTAACTGTGCAGTTAATTCATCATATAGATTCTATGACGTATTCAACAGTGCAGAAGTAGATAACTGTCTTGCGTTTAACAACACTACTGTGTCAGGAAACTTTTTTGCATCTGGTGACACGCGCAATAATTGTAAATTAGATGATCCTGATTATACAGACAGAGCAGGGAAAGATTTTTCTTTAACAACAGACTCTCCTGCAAAGTTGACCGGTATCGCTCCTGTACGAGCTAGTATTGGTGCCACAGGGGTAGTCTTCGATGTTAATAGCGGCTCCTTTCCAGATCCTCCTAGCATGGGGGCAATTAAGTTTACCGAGGCCGAAGAGGAAGAAGAGTCTGTAACAGAAAAGTTTAATTTAAGGGGCGTCACCTTCATTATGAAGGGAGGCACTTTCTCACTGTCCAGTTAAATAGACTTATACTATTTTAACAACTACTTATTAGGGAAATGAGTTCTATAATCAAAAATAACTCAAATTATGATCTTTCTCAGTTAACTTCGTTGGTGAATGAGTATTATCCTTATGCCAAAAAGGCAATGGGGTTTAATAATGACCCGGCTATTATTTTTGAATCTGATCTAGATAATGCTGCGAATCCTTTAGGGAAAACAGCCTACTATAATCCTTCTGATTCTTCTGTTACAATATATGTAGATAATCGTCACCCCAAGGACATTATGCGCTCTTTAAACCACGAATTAGTGCACCATAAACAGAATTGTCAAGGAAAATTTGAGAATTTAGGACCAACAGAAGAGGGATATGCGCAATCTGATCCCTATTTAAGAGAGATGGAAGAGGAAGCCTATAAGGACATGACCTTCCGAGATTGGGAAAATCAAAGAAACATCAAGGAGAAAAAAACGATGAACCTCAACGAAGAAAAGCTTCGCGCAGTTATTAGAGAAGCAATTGAAAAAGCACTTGGAAAACAAGCGAACACAGAAACAACAGAGGAAGCAGTCACAGAAAATGACGAAGCTACTGTTGAAGAGAATGAAGAGAACCTCGAAGAGGTAACCGTAGAAGCATGCGCTGCTGAAGAGGCCGAAGAGGTCGAAGAGATCGAGGAAGCTACTGACACTGAAAAAGAGGTGAATGAAGACCAAGGGATCCCTATGAGCATCGATGGTGTATTTTCTCCTAACAACTATAGCGTTACGAGCCAAGGTGTTAACGACACTAAAGAGATCGAAGAAGGCGAAGGCGCTTACAATCGTGATGAAAAAGAGACTGAAGAGGTTGAAGAGGTCGTTGAAGAGGTTACTGAAGAAGCAACCGAGGAATTCACAGAAAAAACCGAAGAGGAAAGTACAGAAACTCTCAAAGAGTGGTACAATGGTTCTCTCTACGGAAAGCTTTTAAAACAATACACAAAGAAGAGGTAATTATGGGTAAACGTAAAGCTGCAAAGATGGCTCTGCTTAAAGCAGGCGATGTGCAAGGTATGACGCAAGAGATCGAGACTCTCACTCAAACAATTGAGAATCTGCAGGTACTTTTGAGTCGTGAGACAGAGAAGGTAGGTCGCCTTGAAGCAAAGGTGACTAGTATCGAAGCAACACAAACAAAAACTGTTCGCACCGGTACTACAAAAAAAGCCAAAGCTTCCACTACAAAAAAAGCTAAAGCGAAAACTAACACTATAACGGAAACCGTAACGGAAACAACAGAGGGATAATTTAAATGGGTGGAGTAGCTGGACATATGTCGCATCTGCACGAAGATCCAGAGCTAACATTCAAAGAGATCAAAGATGTTTTCGCCATGGCTTCCAATGGTGAGTTAGAAGGTACTGAAAAGACAGACGGTCAAAATCTGTTTATTTCCTATTCCGTGCAAACCGGAAGAGCCAAAGCCGCTAGAAATAAAGGCAACATCAAATCCGGCGGAATGACCGCTGAAGAGTTGGCTCAGAAGTTTGCTGGTCGCGGGGCGTTGGAGTCCGCATTTGTTGATTCATTTAAAACATTTGAAAAGGCGGTTCAATCACTTGATCCGGAAGCTCAGATGGCAATATTTGGGCCGAATGCGGATATCTATTATAATGCAGAGATTCAAGATCCTAGAACTGCAAATATAATCAATTATGATACAAAAACTCTCAATATTCATCAAGTAGGTCACGCAGAGTTTGATAGAGAGTCCGGAACTATAAAAGATATTGATGTATCGAAGAATGTAAGGGCTTTGGATAGAGCTTTGGGTCAAATGCAGTCTGCAATTGAAAAAGAAGAGTATAATGTCCAGAGAAATGCTATTAAACGCCTCAGAGGTCTTGATGACGACAGAGCTTTGAACGATGCTGTTGAAAGACTCGAAAAAGAGATAAATAAGTATGGAATTAGCGATAGACAGACGATTTCTGACTATATTATCGCAAAAATCGTCCCTTTTATCGAAAAACAGGTCGAATTACCCGAAAAAAACAAGAAATTGCTCGTAAAACGTATATTTGGCGTCAAAGGAGTCGGTTTTAACCAAGTTGTAAAGGGTTTAGACCGAGAAAGCAAGGAGATTGTAAGAGGTATCGTTAAAAGCTCAAAAGACCTTTTAAAGAATTCAACCCTCCAAATTGAGGACATTATTCATGATTTTGCCGTAGAAATGCTCAAGGGACTGCATAGTGCCTTTATTCTAGACAACACCAAGGAGGTGATTAGACTTAGAAACAAAGTTTCACAAGCAATTCAGGCAATTGAAGCTTCTGATAACGCAGAAGCACTCAAAATTCTTCAACTGCAGATGAGGAAACTCAAAAGTATTGAAGGGATCTCTACTGCAGTTGAAGGTTTTGTGTTTGATTACAATGGAAAGACTTATAAGTTCACAGGTAACTTTGCACCCGCAAATCAAATCTTAGGGCTTTTTCGCTATGGAAGAGGGAATGTTCCTGCTTTACAGTCTTTGGACGAGGAGGGGGCTTCTGAGGGCCTTTATGAGGCCGATCTTGACCTGTGCGATGAACTTATCGCTGTAATCCCGGGAGCCTTCAAACCGCCGCACCGTGGACACTACGATATGATTGAACATTATAGTAATATTGTTGGGCCTGCAGGGAAAGTTCATGTTATGATCTCTCCACTTTCTGCTAGCGAAAGAAAAGGGTTCGACCCAGAGACTCAAGCCGACGTCGGTGTTCAACAATCATTATCTTTATGGGAAATGTATACAAGCAATCTTTCAAATGTTGTTATCACTGTTTCCTCAATGAGGTCTCCAGTTAGAGCAGCTTACGAATTTACAGGTGACGACGGGTATTTACTGGGCACTGAATGTGTTATACTTGGAGCCAGCACGAAAGGTGGAGATCAGGCTCGTTTTGCTCGCGACGTTCAGGCTTATGCAAAAGAAGGCGTGAGAGTTATGAATCCAATGGAATATGCTTTTGACCCAAAAGAACAACTGAACGCCACAAATATGAGACAAGCTGCAAAGGATCAAAATATTGATGCACTTCTCTCGTTTCTCCCAAAACATGCTCTCCAGTATCAAGATGAAATAATCCGACTGTTTGGAATCAGCGAGGGCGGGCCGGCGGAGATGACTTTGGAAGAACAAATTGTTAAATTAGTTGAATCTGAGTTTCAAAAGAAAATGAAGAAACGTCTCAAGAAAGCTCATTCTGATTATTTAGACGGTGGACCTCAGGATCCGGGCTCTTCTTTCCCCGAGAAGCGACAGAAAGTTTCAAATGCATTCTTGGCAAAAGAGAACGAAGAGCTTGAGGAGACTTCATCGGTGGTTGGAGGGAACATAACTGGCCATGCTGCAGCAACATACCCGGGCCTGGATGTTGAAAAAGAAAATGAAGATGAGAAAAAGAAATCCCACACTCTAGAAGAAGATGTTTTGGCTGAGCAAGACGAAGAACTAGAGGGCAGTCAAGATTTTGACACTGTGGCGGATTTACTTAAAGCAATCAAAACCCACTCACTTAAACAAAAGGGCGGTGAAATAGGTAAGAAAGCTGCTAGATTCTTAATTGGAATGATTCCCGGCGGTGGAGCAGGGTTAGAGCTTTTTGATAAAGCGAAGGATGCCAATGATTTTTTTAAAAACATATATGGCGCGGATGATAGTTTTAAAACAAATTCTGCGTTAGATAACCTAAATGTCGACGATGATATATCTAAAATCGTCGACGATCCAATTGAGGTGGCCTTTCTAAAGGATTTCATTGCTGGTCTTAAGGGTAGAGAAGAAGAGCCTTTGGCAAATTTGAGTGTCACAAGAGAGCTTCAAATATTCATTGCCGATAAATTTAATAAAAAAACCGTGTCGCAGTCTTCGGTTTCCGAAACTTTAAGTGAAGAAGCTGAGCTTGTTGAGGGTGTTATGAACTATTTATTAAGGCAAAATGGAGCAACATAATGGAAATCGATAGACTTAATTTCGCTCAAGAGCAAATGCTCAGAAAACAAATTAGAAAAGCAATCAGCATCGTCAAAGAAAAAAGAGGTGCTGGAATGAAAGAACAACTTCTTGAAGAAGCTAAACTTCGTCAAGTGATTCGTAATCTTATTTCTGAGACAACAGTTGGAGCAGGCGTACCTGAGAAGATGACTGGTAGAAACCAGCTTGAAAAGGTGCTTAAAGAAATTATTAAGATTCTCGAAGAAGAATATAAACAACTCACAACCAACACTGCGCAGAGGACTTCTTTTAAGAACCACATCCTTAGTGCCGTTAAAAACCTTTTAGCTACAGAAAGAGTTGGCCCTGAAGAAGGTGGAGTTGTCGAAGAACCTATTGCTGAGCAAGAGATTGATATTGAAGTTGGCGAAGATGAAGACGAAGCTTTCATCGATGTTAGACCAGACGCTGAGCAAGAGATTGAAGTATCTCCTGAAGAAGAATTCGGAATTGAGGGCGAAGATAAAACCGGTAGAAACTTTGCTTACGAGGCATTCAAAAGAATTGAAAATCAAATCATGAAAGGTTACGAGAAACTTGATACTCCTGAGGATCGTGATATCTTTTATGATTATCTTTTAATTAACTTGGATCTTTATTTTAAAAAGTTTGAAGATGAACTTCAGCAAGAATTACCAGAACCTAGCGTACCAGAGCCAGCAAATCAACCTGAAGAAACACCTGAGTTGGGTGATGACTTAAATTTGTAGGTCTTAACAAAATTTAAAATATATGCTACCCTATTAATTAACTAAGTTAATAAGTTAACTTGGTTAGTTTTTTTAAAAAAAATGAAAAAAAAGACTCAAGGAAAAAACAGACGGTCTTCTTTAAGTAAGAAACTTCAGAAACAAAGTAAAAGTACTGACGAGTTTGAAGTCATGTTAAATAACTTAAGTCTTGAAGAAGTAATTGGACTGAAGCTAGAATTAGCAGCTAAAGCGGCTGGAGGTATGCTTTACGGTTTACCAATTTGGTACTCTCTTAAGAACATCACTAACGATGCCGTCTTAAAGTATGCATACTCAGCTACATCAACCAAAATGGAAGCTGCTAGATTTCTTGGATTAGATAAAAATAGGTTTAATCAACTGGTCAAAAAATATCAGATCGAATCTTACTTCGAAGAAAAAGATTGACTTTAACTTTTTTTTAAGCTATATTATTATGTAAACAAACTGAGGAAAGTAAATGAATTAGTTATATTTTTATGTCCTGAAGAAAGGAGACGCAAGTCGTTGGACATCTTTCTATGAGTATCCTTCAAATGTCGGTTTTCATTGTCTCTAACGAAATCCAGCTATTGTAATGCGAAATATACAGAGAGGCTAGTATGGCTTTGGAGCGAGAGAAAAGCCAACTCATAGATATATACTTAAATTAATTTTCAAAATAGGTTATTATTAGTGAATTGAACCCTAAGGGTGGACTTTGCTGACAGAGGGTTTGGGCTGTTGGCGCTTTTTATATGGAGAAAAGAAAAAATGAGTGATTTTGATTTCGTAGATCATTACGGTGCAGAGGTTGAACAGACCGGTGGTGATTTATTACCTGAAAACACAGCTATTTCAGCTTTAAACGTTGGCTTCGTCGGCGTTGGAGGCGGAGGTGGCAAACTAGCTAAGGCTTTTATTGACATTGGGTTTAGCAAAACCTTGTTGGTCAACACTACAGAAAAGGATCAGCCTGAGGGCGTAGATGCACAACATCTTGTATTGATTCCAGATTCAGATGGTGTTGGCAAGGATGTTAACTTTGGAAAGAAGGTTCTTAAAGATAACGGCACAGTCGTTGAAGACGCATTGCGCACAAAGCTTGGAAAGGTCGATTGGCTTTTCGTGCTTGCCGGCGGTGGCGGAGGTACTGGTTCAGCATCAGGTGCCCTTAAAGAAGTATTTGCAAGATATCTTAAATCTGTGCAAGCAACAGGAACTGTTGTTTATGTAGTAACAGTGCCAACTGCACAGGAATCACTTAACGATACAATCAGTAACAACGCTAACTCCTTACTGAAAGACGTGTCTGCGCTCCCGCATATCGCTCTCAGTAACGAAAAGCAAGTTCAAATGCTCAGAGGTAAAGTTGGTATGTTAAATCTTTATCCAGCAGCAAATACTGCTTTTGCTAAGATGTTGGCTCAAGTTCTTAAATTATCATCTGAAACTTCTCCAATTCAGACATTCGATTCAAAAGATCTTGAAAAATGCCTCATGACAAAGAAAAGGATGATACTTGGCACAACTTTAGTTACAGATCCTTCAGACTCGAATCTTGGAGCTTCGATCTTTCAGAACTGTATCAAGCGCTCCCCCTGCCCAGTACCACGAGGAAAACCAGCTACAGGCTCGATTCTTTTTGTAATCACGCCAGAAATGGCAAATGACCCAGAAATTAGTAAACATATCGACGCTGCGACTGCATATGTCGGTGGTAGAACAAAGACTCTCTTTTCTGGAGTATATATAAAGGAAGGTCTCCCCGGCCTTATTGCGATTATGTCAATGAGTGGTTTAGAATGGAAGTAGAGGTAGAGCCAGAAGTAAAGAAGCAAGGTCGTCCATGGACGGTCAGCCGTAAGTTTACTTCGTTTGAAGAAGCTAACGATGAACGCATGAGAATCCTTACAGAAGGGACTCATCAAGCTAAAGTCAGAAAACGTGAAAACGATAAGTTTGTTGTAAAATCGAGGAAGCTTAAGAATGAAAAACAACAAAACAACTGATTGGTTTGACGAGGTGCCGGAGGTACCGGATCCTTGGCAAGAGAATAAGCCAAAGTTAACTGAAAGAGAAATCAACAACGCGGCAGGAGTATACAAGAGTTTTGTTGATCCGAGAAATCAAAGCCTCCTTTATCACATTTTTAAAGATAGATGCCATAAAGATACTTTCAATGCTTGGTGGAAATTAGTTTGCGGCCACAACAGAAATCCGGTCGACCACCCCTACACGGTTGACCAATACATAAAAGATAACAACCTTAATTGCCCCAACTCCTCTTGTCATTGCGGTGCTTGTGCCTGTTAAAAAGGTGCTTGACAAACGCTATGTGGTTATGTTAGTATGATAGCATGCCCTCTTAGCTCAGTTGGATAGAGCAACGGACTTCTAATCCGTAGGTCATTGGTTCGAATCCAATAGAGGGTGCTACAAAACTTAATTAAAGGAGAAAAAATGAGTTGTGGAAAGGTTGCTATTGTTGAAGGAATAATTGGAGCCGGTAAAAGTACCTTCTCTAGAGAACTAAGCCAAGCGCTCGGCAATGATACGTTGCTCCTTTTAGAACCTGACGAAAAGAACAACGCTAACCCTTATTTATCTTCTTTTTACGAAGACCCAAATCGATGGGCGTTTACGATGCAAGTACATCTTCTTCAAGCTCGCTATAAAATGCACCTAAATGCACAATGGCACGCAATCAATGGAAATGGGCATGCTGTGTTGGACCGATCTTACTTTGGAGACACAGCCTTTGCTAGACTTCAGGTCAAGAATGGCTCGATGAGTGAAAATGAATTTGAAACTTACAGAAATATTTATCACTCAATGACATCCACAGTTCTTCTTCCAAATTTTTGTGTACATCTGATGGTTAACCCTATTGTTGCGATTGATCGTATACAAGCAAGGATGGAAAAAGAAACCGGCAGAAAATGCGAGACAACAATTGATATAGGATATCTCTATAATTTATATGAGGAGAACGTGTATATGATTAACGTCTTGAGATCTCAGGGCGTAGAGATTATCGAAGTCCCATGGGATCAAGAAAGAGTTAACAAGGATTCTAGGGCCGAAATCGTAGAGAAGGTAGCACAGCAAATTCTTTCGGCACCCTCGCCTTCTCCATTTTTAGACTTACACCGAAGAACAATTTAAACCAAGCCTCCTTAGCTCAGTTGGTAGAGCAGTTGATTTGTAATCATCAGGTCGTAGGTTCGAATCCTATAGGAGGCTCTATTTATAAAAGGGGGTAAATATGAATGGATGTTCAGGAAATAATTTTTTGGATAACTTGGTTCAGTTTAGGTTTTTATCTTTCCGCCATCTATTGCGCTAAAGACTAGTTAGTAATATGAAAATCACCAAAACACGACTTAGAGAACTCATCGCGGAAGAAGTGCTTGAAGCTTTTGGCTTGGATATCCTAGGAAGACCCAAGGCTGAGCCTGTTGCGAATCCCGCAGAAGTGTTGGCTAATATACAGACCATGTGGCCATCAAAAGAAGCTGAGGATACCGAAAAAATAAAAGCCTTAAAAGATATATATCGTCTTTTAGATGATGCACTTATTGGTAACGCCAGAAAACCGGGTTTACTTAATATCAAAGAAGAAGAAATAACCGAAGCCACCCCGGAAGACGAAAAGTTGGTTTTTGACGAGATCATTAGGAACACAGCACATCAGTTATCACAGACTCATAGTGCGTTAACTCCTGTCCAACAGGAGGCTTACGAGAATCTTTTGGCCCAAGCTGCAGATTCTTTGTCTGATCGCCGAGAAGATAAACGGCACCGGTAATATATGGTATAATCACTGAATATGATAGATGATCGGAAAATACTACTTTTAAATTCTGATTATCGTGCGCTTCGGTTTGTGAATTGGAGCCGAGCCCTGAAATTGATGTACCGAGGAAAAGTAGATATTGTCTCCGAATGGGAAGATACTGTGATCCGATCAGTTGATGGCACGATTTCTCTTCCGTCGACCTTGAGGTTAAAAAGCAGGGTTCGGTATTTTCGAAAGAAAGTTAATTTTTCAAAAGCAATGGTCAAGCGTAGGGACAACTATACATGTCAATATTGTGGCAAGTCTCCCTCTAAAAAGAATACAACAATTGATCATATTATACCAGTTTCAAAAGGTGGGGAGACCACTTACGAAAATTGCGTGACAGCTTGTTATAAATGTAATAACAAAAAAAACAACAATCTGTTATCTCAGATCGATATGAAACTTTTAAGCACACCAGCTAAACCACTGTACGATTTGTATTATGGATTATATCCATCAAAAGTTCTCCATCCAGACTGGAAGATGTTTCTCGTAAAAAGATAACAGAATATTATATGTGAAGTTTTCTTCTTAACTTGTTCTAAAATTAGTGTATACTAATAATATGAAAAATGAGAAACCATGTATCCGAGCAGAACTTGAAGCAGTTATAACAATATTAATTGCATCAAGCTTACTTCTTTGTGTAGCTAGCAACAATATGGTTCTGGCTCTGCCACTTCTTGTGGGAATGGTATTCTTAAAAAAGCACGCAATGAAATGTTTTGATAGAAAATTAGATAAATTCTATTTTTATACATACCTACTATCAAGCATACTGTTAGCAATACTGCTTTTACTACAATAAACTAAGGAGTTAATTTTGGACGAAGATTATTTTTGGGCAGCGGGACGTAGAAAGGTTACCCCGACGCCCCCACCGCTATCTGCTCAGACCACATCACCCACAAACGTGACAAGAGACAAAGATCATATTGTTGACGTTGTTAACAACACCATCTATTTTTATTCAGAGGTTAGTCGACCGAAGATTTTGGAATTAAACAAGAATATTAATAGTTTAGGTACCAACCTCGTTAACCAAACGAACCTTTTGAAAACAAAAGTGCCCGGAAACATTTACCTTCATATCAACAGCTTTGGAGGAAGCGTGTTTGCCGGCCTTTCTGCCGTTGATACCATCCAAGCATCAAATGTGCCTGTTTGTACGCTTGTAGAGGGCTGTGCGGCCTCCGCAGCTAGCCTTATGAGCATCGTCGGAACTAGAAGAGCAATTCGAAAGAACGCTTTCATGCTAATTCACCAACTTTCTTCAGGAATGTGGGGAAAGTATGAGGAGCAGAAAGATCAAATGCAAAACAATGATCTTATCATGGAAGTTATTAAAAGTCTTTATGATAAGCACACAAAGATTCCAAAGAAGAAGCTTCGCGAGATTCTCAAGAGAGATGTCTGGTTCGATGCTGAGACTTGCTTGGAATACGGCTTAGTCGACGAGATCGTTTAGTTATTCATTAACTTTTGTAACAAAGACTTTCTGTTGGCATGCTTTAAGATATAATCAACAATTTCTCTGTGAGTTGGAGAAAGAGAAAGGAAAGGGAACCTAATATGAGCGGAATGAATCATGCCGATAAGCTCCCCACTCTTGTTAAAAATTCCTGAACCTGAACTTCCGCCAATAGCTGGAATTGTATAGATTGCCTTACCACCGTAAGCTATACCACTATAATGTCCATGTAAGATAGGAATCATCTCATCATCGAACACGCCAAGAGGTGCTGCTAGATTTAAAGCACCATCTCCTTGTTGAGGAGGGAGTTGAGATACCTTAACAGGAGGACGATAAAAGCCCGGTGCATATGCTACACACATATCCTCGCACATTGTAAACGCGATTGTCTTAGCTTTAAATCGATTTTTATTAATATCCATAACGATAAATTCTTGTTTTGTGATTTCTGCTCCACCAGCTTTAAACCTAGCGATTACATCACTATCGTCACAAACATGACCTGCGGTGAAAATATAAGAACCATCATTATCGTTCTTGATTACAAAACCAGAGCCAGAAGAGACCATTGCTTTAGTGAAACAGTCTTTTGGGTTACCAGGGTCGCAAACTTTCACCTCTATAATCTTCTCAATCTTAACAAAAGACGTACGTGGCAAGATACCTCCTACATCACTATCTTCCCCCCACGGACCATGGTTACAGGCAGTGGCAGCACCACAAGCGGTGAAAAGAAAAAATATAACAAAAAACTTACAAAAAACTTTGAACATTACGAACCCTCCTTTATTTAACTAGAAAAGAATAGGATTAATCGAAAATAAAAGACTATATACCCTCATAAGATAAGAGGTATCATGCTTAATATTATTAAATATTCCATCACTTTGTTCGCTACAACAACATTACTCGCTTCTGCAGCACTTTGTTCTTTTTGTTCTTGTGCATCACAGGCTAGCACCACAAAAGAATCCGCCGCCATGGCCGCCGCGCTTGAAATAGTCACAAATGATCACGACAACCATCGCGATCACTTTTACCTGCCCTTCGGTTTCGATAATGAGGAAAACGAGAATAGAGCTTATATGATGAATGTGGTCGTCTATAATTCAGAAGGTAAAATAGAGACGGTATACGAACCAATCGTAAAAGATTCAGGTTCTTATTGCAAGTAGAATACTGTTTTTTGTTCTAATTAGAATATAAACCAAGGTGAATTATGCCTAAAAAAACCTATGTTCTAGACACAAATGTTTACTTGACCGATGCAACTGCGATAAGTTCTTTCGGCAACAACGATATTCTAATTCCTTTAAAAGTGTTAGAAGAGATCGATAAACACAAAAAGCGCCAAGATAGCGTTGGCCTAAATGCACGACATATCATCCGCACGTTGGATGAGCTTCGAGCAAAGGGTAGTCTGAAAAAAGGCGTACGCATTGATAAAGGCAGGGGTCTTGTTTATGCTCGCCCTCAAGACTTATCTGTGTTGCCACAAGAGTTGGACAAGACCGACGCGGATAACACGATTATATCGACGGCACTAGCAGAAAAAAGAGATAATCCAAAAAAACAGATTATTGTTGTCACCCGAGATATTAATATGCGTATTAAGTGTGATGCCCTAGATTTACCATCTGAAGACTTTGTTGTAGATCAGGTTGTAAGAGATAGCGAACACCTTTATTCTGGATATGCTGAGCTTTTGGTTGACGATCAGGTAATTGATCGTTTTTATAATGGCGAAGACATAGATGTTACAGAAGAAGAATTATTAGCTCATCCAAATCAACTTATAATGATGGTATCGAATTCTAATAACAACAAGACTGCCATCGCAAAGTTTTTAGGATATGAAAACCCATTAGAAAAGATTGTTAATTACGATTCTGTCTGGGGTGTACGTTCTAGAAATAAAGAACAAGCTTTCGCAATAGACTGTCTTATGAATCCAGAAATCCAAGTGGTTAGTTTGGTTGGCAAGGCTGGTAGTGGAAAAACCTTATTATCTATTGCAGCCGGCCTTGAACAGGTTTTGGAAAATGATCAACAAATTTATAAAAAAATCATTGTTTCTCGGCCAATCCAGCCAATGGGCAAAGATCTTGGATACCTCCCGGGAACGATGGAAGAGAAAATGGCCCCGTGGCTTATGCCCATGCAGGACAATTTAGAATTTCTTATGAGCGATAAAAGAACATTAGATCTTTACATCGACAACGGTACTATTGAGGTTGAAGCCTTAACTTATATTCGAGGCCGTTCTATTGCAAACACTTTTTTAATTATTGATGAAGCTCAACAGTTAACAAAGCATGAAATAAAGACTATACTTACAAGAGTTGGTGAAGGAACCAAGATCGTTTTTACTGGCGATATCGAACAAATTGATAATGTGTATGTAGATGAGACCTCGAACGGTCTGACTTACATTGTTGAGAAGTTCAAAGAATATGATTTAGCCGGTCACATTACTCTTAGAAAAGGTGAACGTTCAAAGGTCGCAACACTAGCTGCAAAAGTATTATAAGGATAAAAAATGGCAGATATTAAATTTGAAGAGAGCGATCTCGACACAACAACAACTCTAGACGAGATTGTAGAACCTGAAAATGATCTTAAGGAAATGTTAGTCAACTACGTAGGTGAGCAACATAATCCAGAAGATAACAATATTACGGTGCATATGATTGTGGAAACCTTAGCAAAAGAGTTTCCTGAATTTGTATTAGCAGTCGCTGAAGAGAATTTTCTGAGAGGTTACCAACAAGCTCTACATGATGTAGATAGCGGATTCCCGGCTGACCTCCAGAATATGATTGAAAGAACCTCCACGGAAACCCAAAGTGAAGAACAGAAGTAATATTGAAAACTTCTTACATGAATCACACAATCGAAGCCTAAAGGACAGTAAAGAACATACACTCCATGGTACCGTTCTGGTTTCTATCGTTCACGCGCTTCCTGAAAATGTGGATATAAGAAAGGTTCTTCACACAGTCGAGAATTCAATACCAGAACACTTGGTATATGGTGTAGATTCAATATACGTTGAACATCTAGAGGATTTTGACAAAAGAAATGTCAACGCCTTGTTCAAAAATGGTGCAATTTACGTAACTAATTTTCAAGATGATGAAGAAGACATGGTTGACGATATCGTCCATGAGATTGCACATTCAGTGGAAACTCTCTACAAGTTGGGGCTGTATCAAGACTCAAGTATTGTAAATGAGTTTTTAGGAAAAAAGAAAAGAATGCTTGACTTATTGAAGCAAGAAGGTTATAATATAGGTGATCAAGAATATAATAAGGTTGATTACTGTAAACAATTTGATGATTTTTTATATAAACAAGTTGGGTACTCGACACTATCTGGTCTCACAAGAGGCTTATTTCTAAGTCCATATTCTACAACCTCCGTTCGAGAGTATTTTGCAATTGGATTTGAAAACTATTTTCTTAAAGACAAGCAGTATGTGAAAACAATGTGCCCTAAATTATATTCTAAGATCACAAAAGTTTCTAAAATTTAAATAAGGTACATCATGTCTCACATCTCGTTCTCCGAACTCAAAAACTGGAACACTTGCGCGTTCTATCATAAACTTACTTACATTGATCGATTAGTCGCGTTCCAAGGAAATGAATACACAGCGTTCGGAACAGCCGTGCACGATGTTTGTGAAAAGTTACTCTTAAAAGAATCTATAAAACCAGAAGAGTTGTTTCTTGAGCGCTTTCGTGAAGAATTGAAGAGCCTACCAAAGGATCTTGATATCAGAAAGAAGTTAGCGGTGGATATGAAATCTCAAGCTGAGGCCCTTTTACCTCACATCATGCCGGCAGTTGATGAGTATTTTGATGATTATGAAGTAGTCTCTACTGAAGAGCCTATTATGATCCCAATCGAAGAGTTCTCAGATGCCGAGTATAACTTCAAAGGTTTTATTGACTTAGTTGTAAAGACAAGCGACGGAAAACATCATATTATTGACTGGAAGACTTGTTCGTGGGGCTGGGACGCTCGCAAGAGAGCAGAGCCTATGATTATATATCAGCTAATATACTATAAGCATTATTATGCTAAAAAGCACAATATAGACCCGGATATGATTGAGGTCCACTTTGGTTTATTAAAAAGAACAGCGAAGAAAAATCACGTTGAGCTATTTAAAATCACCAGTGGCAAAAAAAGAACTGAAAATGCTATTAAACTATTAGCTGCAGCGTTGTATAATATAACTAACAAAAAATACACAAAGAATAAGCTCGCATGCCACGGCCCCTTTGGTCCGTGTGAGTTTTATAATACAGAACACTGTACATAAAAGGAAGATATGAACAAAAAAATTAAGATTCTGACCCTAAGTGATCACCCGCTTTCCCCATCCGGAGTGGGTACCCAAACAAAATATATGATTGATGCCTTGTTGAAAACAGGCAAGTATGAGATTATTAGTTTTGGCGGAGCCATAAGACACGAAAGTTATGAACCTATGAAGATTGCAGAGGATTGGGTTGTTGTGCCAGTTGATGGATATGGTACACAAGAATCCATTCGTTCGGTAATTCGCAATGAGAAACCAGACATTCTTTGGTTTATGACAGACCCAAGATTTTATGACTGGCTTTGGGATATTGAAAATGAAGTAAGGGCTAACTTGCCGATGGTCTACTATCACGTTTGGGACAACAAGCCCTACCCTGTGTTCAATAGACCTTCTTACCTTTCAAACGATCTCATCGCGACAATCTCAAAGGTTACAGATGACGTAGTACGGAACGTTACTCCAGAAGTGGAATGTGTTTATCTTCCTCATTCTGTGAATACAGATATATTTAAGCCTTTTCCAGCAGCAGAAAAGGCCGCTTTTCGAGTAGAGAATCTTGAAGAAGCAAATCGAGACAAAGTTATTTTCTTCTGGAACAACAGAAACGCTCGTCGTAAACAAACTGGAAGTATTATGTACTGGTTCAAGGAATTCTTAGATGAAGTTGGCCATGATAAAGCGATGATGGTGATGCACACAGACCCCAATGATCCGCACGGGCAGGACATGTATGCTATTTTGGATGATCTGAGGCTTTTAGACGGCCAGATCTCAATATCAACAGGAAAATACCCACTTGAAGGCTTGGCCAATTTGTATAATATGGCTGACTGCACAATCAACATTTCGGATGCCGAAGGCTTCGGTTTGGCGACTTTTGAATCGCTGTGTTGTGGCACCCCCATCATTGTTAATATGACCGGCGGACTTCAAGAGCAGGTTACTAACGGCAACGAGTGGTTTGGTATTGGAATCGAACCTGCATCAAAAGCTATCATTGGTTCGCAAGACGTACCTTGGATTTATGAGGATAGAGTCGCGAAAGAAGATTTCATCGCAGCCCTTCATAAAATTTATAATATGACACCCCAACAAAGAGAAGGTATGGGCAAAGCAGGACGTGCCCATATTGAAAAGAACTATGGTTTTGAGGACTATGGTAAAAGATGGGACGAACTTTTAACCAAGGTTCACGAGACCCACGGCTCTTGGGAAAATAGAAAGAATTATCAAGCTTGGAGATTAATAGAAATACCATGAAAAGAAAAAAGATTTTAGTAAAAGGCCCCGGATTGACACGATCTGGATACGGAGAGCAGACTAGGTTTGCTTTACGAGCACTAAGGGCTCATGAAGAGTTCTTTGATATTTATTTTGAACCCCTTCGTTGGGGCCAGACAGGATGGATATCAGGGGATGACGAAGAAAGAAGATGGATGGATAGCTTAGTTGCTAAAACCATATCTAATGCTCAAAAGAATCCTCAATATGATGTAGCGATACAGGTTACCATTCCGCAAGAATGGGAGAACATTGCCCGCGTTAATATCGGATACACCGCAGGAACTGAAACAACTAAAATTTCTGGAGAGTGGATTGGCAAGTGTAATGAAATGGATAAGATTATAACTGTTTCAGATCACACGAAAGCTGCTTTTGAAAATAGTGTGTACGAAGTTATCGACAATACCACCGGCGAAAAAAGATCTGGCTATCGTTGCGCGACTCCTTTAGAAACAGTTGGCTTTGCAACCAGAAATATTAAGCCAGAACCTCTCGAATTAGATTTACCTAACGATTTCAATTTCCTGATGGTTTCTCAGTGGTCTGTAAGAAAGAACATTGAAAATACAATCAGGTGGTTCATTGATGAGTTTAAAAATGATGATGTTGGCTTGGTGTTGAAATTGAACACAAAGAACAACTCTATCAAAGACAGCGAGTTCACAAGAAAAAGACTTAAGTCCTTAATTGATGACACGAAAGGGAAGAGAAAATGTAAAATCCACCTTCTTCATGGCGACTTGACCGATGGTGAAATGCAATCTCTTTATTCTAATCCAAAAATTAAATGCTTGGCTAATCTTGCGCACGGAGAAGGATTCGGGCTCCCAATGTTCGAAGCAGTCCAAAATGCACTTCCCGTACTGGCAGTTAATTGGTCAGGTCATACGGATTTTCTGTATGCGCCATTGAAGGATAAGAAGACCAAGAAGATTAAGGATCGCCCACACTTTGCATTGATTGATTACACAATTCAGCCAATTCAGAAGGAAGCTGTATGGCACCCTGTTTTAATCGAAGACTCGATGTGGGCATACCCTCAAAAGGTTAGTTACACAAAGAGCTTGAGGGATATTTTCAAAAACCATGGTAAGTATAAAAAGCTAGCTAAAGCTTTAAAGAAGCATGTCGACGCTGAGTTCTCACCAGAAAAACTTTATGGTAAGTTCGCGGAGATTTGTTACGGAGGAAAGCTCCAACTTGAGCCCGCCGATTATGTTTTTGTAAGCGACTTCTTCACTGACGAGTATGCCGGCGGAGCAGAGTTGAGCTTTGAGTCTTTAATAAATTCCTGCCATGGCACAAAAACTAAGGTTAAATCTGCAGATGTTACGGAAAAGCACTTAGAATTTTATAAAGATTCAAAATGGGTTTTTGGAAACTACACGGGATTGCAAGTGGGCTTTATGGAAGAACTCTTCAAAGTTAAAGACTCTTTAGATATTAACATTGTTGAATTTGATTATAAATTCTGCAAATATAGGAATTTGGAATTACACAAAGCAATGGAAGGAGCAGATTGCGCTTGCGCTGCCGAACCACATGGAAAGAGAATTTCTTCTTTCTTAATGGCAGCAAATAACGTATTCTTTATGTCTGAAAAACAAATGGATGTACACTTGAATTCTTTAACCGAGTTGGAGAAAGGCAATTGCTCAATATTATCTTCTATTTTTGATGAAAATGTACTTGATAAGATCAAACAGCTTCGCGAAGAGAATAAAGATAAGAAAGAGGACTTTTGGGCAATTCCTACATCGACTCTGTGGGTGAAGGGTTCCGAAGAAGCTAAAAAGTGGTGCACTAAAAATGAGCACAAAACCGTTGAGCTAACAGATATGAGTTATATTAACTTGTTGGAAACTTTAGCAAAAGCAAGGGGACTATGCTTTTTACCAGCAGGTGCAGACACTTGCCCTCGTTTGGTAATTGAAGCTAAACTCTTAGGTTGTGAGCTAAATCTCAATGAAAACGTACAACATACAGCCGAATCTTGGTTTGATACAGACAACCTAGAAGATATAGAGATATATCTTAGATCTGTGAGAGACAATTTTTGGAATAAGGTAGGAAACGATGAACAACACGATACAAACGCTGTGGGTGGGTAATAAATTAAGCACAATGGAGAGACTATGCTTGTCTTCTTTTGTGCAAAATGGCCACCCAATCGAACTATACTCATATGACGATATAGAAAATGTACCAGAGGGAGTCGTCATTCGCGATGGCAACGAGATCTTGTCTGAAGATATGATTTTTGAATATAAGAATCATAAAAGCTTTTCTGGCTTTTCGAATTACTTTCGTTATAAACTTCTTAGCGAGAAGGGAGGCTGGTGGGTCGATACGGACGTCATATGCCTAAAACCATTCAATATTCCAGATCCCCTCGTTATATGTTCCGAGGAAGTGCTTCCTCTTGGCGAAGGAAACACTCATATTGGGTCTTGTGTAATAAAAGCTCCTGCCGGAAACATTTTAACTAAGAACGCCTTCGAAATTTGTATGAATAAAAAGCCAGAAGATTTAGTCTGGGGAGAGATTGGACCTAGGCTCGTAAAAGAGATGGTCGAAAAATACAATATGAATTCCTTTATAAAAGCCCCATCTTGGTTCTGTCCAATTCCGGGTTGTTTGTGGACAGCTTTTCTAGATGGGTCAGTGGAACTAACCTTTAAAGAACAAACTCATGCAGTACATCTTTGGAATGAAATGTGGCGTCGAGGTGGTGCTGACAAAGATGCTGAGTATCCTCCTAATTCTTTTTATGAGAAGTTGAAAAGAAGGTATCTTTAATGCACAAGGTCTTATTTTTATGTCAACAGAGATATTATATTACCAAAATGTCTCGTGTTCGATTCCATTCTATGGAAGCAATTGCAAAAGTCACAGACTTCACTTGGTCAGGCCCGGGCTGGCCGAACTACGATGAGAAACTAACAGTCCAAGAGAATATTAATAAAATTTATGAAGGACAAGATAAACCGGATCTGGTTGTAGCTTACAAACCATTTGATTTGAAAGAATTTAATAAGGTTGAACAAAAAACCTGTATTCGTTATAATGAAATGTATGACCATAAATGGACACTTGAAGAAATCAATGGAAGCAGGCCGGATGTAATCATTTGCCACCATTTAAATGACATGAGGGAGTATGAAGAGCTTTTTAAAGAGAATCCGCTGGATTTTGATACTAAGATGGTTAACATTCCGCATAGCGCTGAAGGGTCAGTATTCTATGATCAAAACTTGCCTAACAGACCGTTCGATTGTCTACTGGTTGGTGCAGTGGGCATCAATACTATGTTGGGAGATCATTACCCTCTTCGTAGTCGTATGTTTGCTGTTCTTGGCGCAATGAGTAATCTAGGATATAATTGTGGCATTCTACGCCACCCCGGCGGAGAACATATGGACGCTTACACCAGCAAATACGCTAAGGATTTTGCTACAACAATTAATCAAGCTAAAATAGCGGTTACTTGCACCGGCGCACCTAATTCAAGATATGGTAAATACGTTGAGGTACCGATGTGTGGCACCGCTATAGCGGGAGATATTCCGGGCGAAGATCAAGAGAATTTTAAAAAGTTTGTTATTGAGTTAAATACGAGAATGACAGACCAAGAGATGATCGATAAACTAACTTATTTTTTAGATAATGAAAGTATAAGACAGGAATATGCTAATGTTGGAAAGGAATGGTCGAAAAGCTATACTCAAGAAAAGTATGCTGAACGATTCGTCGAAATGCTTGGAGAATTATAATGAAAGTATTTTCCCTACCTCCACACGAAAATTGGATATGTGATCGGTTCCTCGAAGAGTGGAATGAACACAATTCAGATATCGTCACTGATAACTTAAATGAAGCTGATGTCAATTGGGTTTTGGCTGGGTGGCAGTGGAATAGAATACCACAGCACCACCTTGAGTCAAAAAAGACAGTTTTGACTGTGCACCATATCGTCCCGGAGAAATTCGATGAACAAAAGAGAGGAGAGTTTCTTTTTAGGGATAAATATGTTGATTGGTATCATGTGCCTTGCGCAGCCACAAAAGACCAGATAAGAGAATATACAGATAAGCCGGTCTTCATACAACCTTTTTGGGCAAATCAACATATGTGGTACGAAATGACAAACAAGGACGAATTAAGGAAAGAGCTTGACTTGCCGACAGACGCCTATATTGTAGGGAGTTTCCAAAGAGATACAGAAGGTCATGACTTGATTAGCCCAAAGCTTGAAAAAGGCCCGGATCAACTGGTTGAGATTTTAGGACGTATGTCTGAAAAAACAAACAATGACAACCTCTTCGTTGCGCTCGCCGGCCCCCGACGACAATATGTCATATCAAACTTAAGAAGACTCGGTATTGAATATAAGAGTTTCGACTTTATTGAGTTTGACACCTTAAACAAACTTTATAATTGTTTAGACTTGTATATTGTCTCATCCCGGCACGAAGGCGGACCACAGTCTATTATTGAATGTGGCTTAACAAAGACTCCGATAATCTCGACAAAAGTTGGCCTAGCTCCTATGATTTTAGCGGAATGTAACATGTATGACACTCCAGAAAATTACGAGTCTGCTTGGATAGCCAACAAAAATTTAGATTTGATATATAATAATGTAATGAGATATTCAATTCCAGATGGGTTCAAGCCATTTAGAGAATTTTTTGAGAAAATAAAAGGATAAAATATGACCGAGATAAACCCAATTCGCACAGAATTCCATTATAATGGCATTCTTGCTGTAAACCTTAAAGAAGGCCCCGCACACAAGAGGTTTATCAAATGTTTGGAGGACATTGCCAGCAACAATCTTAAAGAGGGCTTTTCTTTAGAACAAAAATATCCGACAACGGCAGATTTGAGACCAAATGCTTACGAATATGACGAAAGTATACTTGATGTTTTATTTGAAGCCGACGTACCATCCTTGTTGAAGGGTCTTTTAGGGCAAGAAATGTATCTCTCTGTCGCCCAGATTAGGCAAAGTTATCATACCGGCGAAGAGGAACAAGGGTCATACATGGGCTGGCACAGGGATGTACACTGGTATCAAGGACAAAAGCCCTCCGGACCCATCCCTCCAGTTTATAAGTTAATATTTTATCCGAATGTAACCGGAGAGGAACAAAGCTGTTTACATTTTTGTATGGGTTCTCATCTAAGAGTTTTAGCCGATAGGAAGGTCGATTATAGTCAGATTGCCGAAGATACCGTTGTAACTGTCACAAATTCGAATATAGGATATGCTGTGTTTAACACCGCTGCTCTTCACCACGCAATCCCCCCAGAATCAGAATCCGGTCAATTAAGGGTGATTTATTCTTTTTGTCTTGAAAGTCAACTGGGGGGCGAACCCGAACACTCCAAACTTCATAAGATGTACAAGGACAGGTTAAAAGAATATAATGAAAATTTACATAAATAGAACTCCCGTCTCTGGCCCATGGGGCGGTGGAAACAAAACAGTAGCGGCTTTAGCAAATAAGCTAGAGGAACGCGGGCACGAAGTTGTTTATGAGCTAGCTAGAGATTTGGATATAATCTTTTGCTTTGATCCTCGACCAAACCAACGTGGGGAATGGTATCAAACTTATCTTGATTACAAAAATACATTTAAAGGAACAAAGATAGTCCAACGTGTGGGAGATCTAGGTACGCACGGAAAACCAGAATTAACTGAATTGGTAAAACAGACAGTGGAATTTTCAGATTATGTAATCTTTCCCAGTCGCTGGGCTAAAGAATATTTACAATCTATAAGTCAACCCAGCACAGTAATAGACAACGCCCCATTAAACGAATTCTTTAAAAATAGATCTCATTCTCTTCAAAGAACAGACGAACTAAAGATCGTAACTCACCATTGGTCGACTAACCCAAAGAAGGGTTTTGAATACTATAAGTTCTTAGACGATTATATAGCAGAAAATGAGACTAACATAAAATTTACCTATATCGGAAGATTACCAGACAATTTAAGGTTTAAAACATCCGGCTATCACCCACCAACTGGTGATAACTCTGTTTTAGCTAATTTGATATCACAAAATGATATATATTTAACTGCTTCTGAAGAAGAGGCCGGCGCAAATCACGTTTTGGAAGCTTTAGCTTGTGGGCTCCCCGTTGTGTACCATAAAAACGGCGGTAGTATAACAAACTACTGTAAAGATTATGGTGTTGAGTATGATTCAAATGAAAGCCTCCTCACCGCGATAAATAAAATTGATCAAAATTATGAACATTTTAAGAAAAATAGTATAAAATTTCATAGAAACATAGATCAGGCTATAGAAGAATATGTGGAGATAATAGAAAATGTTTAATGTCAATATTAGTATAGATGACGTGACGCCTCACCCGCTTTCCTCAACGAAAGTGCTAGATAGATGCCACGAACTGATTGAGGAATTTGAAGATATAAAATTCACGCTCTTTATTCCAACAAGTTATTGGAGGACAATGCCCCCTCAAGAAGGTCGCCCGGACACGAGAACTGCGGATCCCTTTCAAATCGATCTACACCCAGAATTCTGCAAGGAGCTTAAGAGTTTACCAAAAAAGAATTTCGAGCTTGGCTTCCATGGTCACTTCCACGGAATCCCAAGGAAGAGCAACAACGATGAATTCCAACACATGAATCACCCACAGGCTCTGGATAGATTCAAGCTTATGTTTGATACAGCGGAAAAGGCTGGCATAAAAGACAGCATGCAGCCGATCTTCAGACCCCCTGCGTGGCGAATGTCTGCAGATGCAATCAGGGCTGCAAAAGAACTGGGCATCGAGATTCTTGCTTTATCCGCAAAGCCAAATTATAAGCAAACATATGGTGGAGCCGACGAGAGCTTTGAAAATGTTGTATATTATAATGTAAACCCACCTTTCGATCCGCTGACCTTATGTTCAAAAACTGAGATTGTATATCATGCATGCGAATGGGATAAAAATTATTTAGATAAAGATAAAACGGAAGATTTGAAAAACTTTCTTAAGAAAAACGAAGAGAAGGTTGATTTCTGTTTTATGAGAGACCTGTAATGGGTCATTCCGACGCAATACTTTATAACGACCTTTATTACAAACATATCTCCCCACAAGGTTCCATAGCTCTGTTAGGTTTTCAAAACAATCAATATTTTCCCGGGGATTGTTACGACCTACAGCTTAATAATTGGGATATAAACAGCGATTGGCAACTAAATGAAAAATACGATACAATTATTTGTCTTCGTTGTCCCTATTTTGCTAAAGACCCAGAATCTTTTATTCAGAAATGTTATGACAGCCTAAATGAGAATGGCCGCATTTACATCGATTGGGGTTTGGGAGATCACTGGCGCTTTGATGATTTTAAGGTTGGCTGGTTAAAAAATGGAGAGCACGAATATGCGTATAAAGATGACAACTTTTTGTGGTCAACTGTCTGGGAAGAATCATTTTTAAAAAACTCACAGTTTAAAATTTTTCAAGAAAGCATTCGAAAGTTTAATTATAACAATATCGAAGAGGCTATTTTTCTTGAAGTGCCAAAAGTATTAGATATGAAATATATTAGAGAGCGCTTTGAAGTGGGGTATGATATTTTAACTTTATGGCCTGATGACAAGCCGCAATTGTATGTGCTACTGTGTGGGATGAAAAAATGACAAAAGGGTTATTAATACAGATGACTGGACTATCTGGTTCTGGGAAGAGTACCTTGGCTAGCCTTGCGTCGGATAGTTTGAGAGAGGATGGCTATGCTGTGGAGATTCTTGACGGTGACGAATACAGAACCGACCTTTGTTCTGATTTAGGGTTTTCCAAAGAAGACAGGAATACAAACATAAAAAGATTGGGGTTTGTTGGAAGTGTTTTAGCTCGCCATGGCGTAATCGCTATTATGGCCACAATAAATCCTTATGAAGAAATACGTTTACAACTTACACAAAAGTATGATAATATAATGACTGTATATATCAAATGCGATATAAACACTCTTTTAGTTCGAGATCCAAAAGGTTTGTACAAAAAGGCCGCCCTGCCCGATGGTCATAAGGATAAAATACACAACTTTACAGGTATATCCGACCCTTTTGAAATTCCGAAGGATCCAGACTTAACAATAGATACTGATATGTTAACATTAGATGAGTCTGCTGAACTACTGAAACGCTTCATAATCGACACAATAAATAATGGATCCCAAAAAAATAGCTAAAATATCAATCAACTGCCTCTTCCGAGGAGGTTCAAATCATTTAGCAGCGAATCTGCATTATCAAGATCATTTCTTTTCCCACTCTGAGCGAAAGGGCTTTGGCAATATTGCTCGTCATGACGTGTTCGGCAACTATCGCGCCGATGAGCAATTTGACGAGGACAGATATGATAAGGCGAAGTATTATGTTTGGAAAAGATTTTGGACAAGAACTGGTAATGGACACTACAGAGACAGAACTGCTCAAAATCAAAATAAAATTATAGTATTTCAAGTTCGACACCCATATATGGTCTATAAATCGATGTTGAAATATATTGATAAGGCAACAGAAGAAAGTAAACAACCAGCCAACCCATGGTGGCGAGACGGCTTCCAGAACGAAAACTTAACTGATATGATCGGCATTTATGAACAACTCTTTAAAGCGATAGCAATATGCAACCAATCCGGTCAAGAGTTTTATGTATTTTATCACGAACAATATCTTAAAGAAGGTGTTCCGTATTTAACAAAGCTGATTAAGAATATGAATTTAGAAGATGGAGATGAAATATGCAAAAATATTAAATCTCACAAAGAATATCTAGATAACCTAAATTCAACAAAAGGGCTTGATATTAAACAACTTGACCCCGGATATGGTAACTACGAGCCTTGGAGAGAGGTGGGTTATAAGAGCGAGATAGAGAAGATTAAGGACTGCCCCGAACCAATAGTTGAAAAAATCTGTACACAGGTTGTAGATTCTATCCATGAGCAAACAAATCCCGATAAAATCGAGAAAGCTTTGGCTCTAACAGAAAAAGAATTGGCCGAATTTAAAGAGTTTTACACTAAAACTATATTTGAATAATGAGAGATACAAAAGTAATATTATTATACCCACCAGAACAAACTTGGCCAGACACTATGTGTAAGCCGAATGGTTCATTGGCATATCCAATGTTGGGTGCAGCGCTTTTATCAGCAGGAGTAGATGTAGAAGTTTATGATGCTTGCGTTGGAAACGAAGAAGATGACCTTCAAGAGACGTTTTATACATCAACCGAGCTTCCGACAGGAATGTTGCGCACTGGGGTTACAAATGAGAGGATATTAGCTAAGGTTTCTGACGCCACGATTATAGGGATAACATCTATATTCTCACATCAAGAAACAATGGTCCTAAATACTATAAGGTTGATTAAGAAACACTTTCCGGAAAAATTGATTGTTTCAGGCGGAGTGAACGCTAGAAACAGGGTTAGGCAATTTTTTGATGCTGGTGTCGATTTAATATGCACATCAGAAGCAGAGGCTACGATTATCAACATAGTGAATACTCGTGAATCTGGGAGCAATGATTATTCCCATATACCCCATTTGATATTCAAAGATGGGGACACACCGAGATACAGTATTGCTAAGGGGGAAATATTTTGGGATTTGGACGATCTACCGGTACCGGCATGGCATCTTTTACCAAATGAAAGATATTGGAAGATAGGCCGACCTCATGGTGGCCATTTTAAGGAAGATGAAGAATTGAGGTACGTTTCTATGATGACCTCTTTAGGTTGTCCTTTTGCTTGCACTTTCTGTCATATCGCCGGAGAACTGAAGGGCTCGACATCGGGCGAAATAGGAAGATTTAGGATCAAGTCTGATGAGCGCGTGTTAGAAGAACTAAACGTGCTTAAAGATATGGGAGTTAAACAAATTTTTATTGAGGACGATTCTCTGCTTGGAAAAAAGAATCGAGCCATTCGCTTAATTAAAAAGATGATAGGGATGGGTTTCGATATTTTGGACGTTAACGGTGTCAATATCATTCACCTGTTGAAAGACGGAAAGCCAGATAGAGAAATGATTGAAGTGTTGATGGAAGCCGGGTTTAGAGACATTGTGCTTCCATTTGAATCTGCTAACAAAAGGATGATTAGTAAATACGCCTCGAATAAATGGGATATCACGAATTCAGACGTAACTGGCTTGATAGAGACTTGTAAAGAATATAATCTTCGAGTTGCCGGAAATTTTATGTTAGGATACCCAGATGAGACTAAACAAGAAGTCTTAAATACGGTACAATATGCAAAGGACCGAATGAAAGATGGCTTAGATGCAGCTAACTTTTTTTTAGTTATGCCTTTACCGGGAACACCAATGTTTGATGATGCAATAAGAGATGGGCTTTTACCCAAAGATTTTAGTCCAGATAAGATGCATTGGCAAAAAGCAAATATGATAAACACGCCGGTACCACCACAAGAATTAGAAGAAATCAGAGACAGAGCTTGGCAAGAATTAAACAGGCCAGAGTTCACAAAATATAAAAAAGGCATGGTTGTCGACAAAAATACTGGAGAGATTCATAAAAGGAGCACAGAATGAAAAAGAGAGTATTAATCACAGGCGGAGCAGGTTTCGTAGCACACCACGTAATCGAAACGCTTTTACAGGAGACCGATTATGATATCATATCTCTTGACAGATTAGATGTTTCGGGAAATTTAAATAGATTGGCAGAAGTTTTGGAAACAAACCCTGATGCAAGAGGTCGACTTAGTGTTGTGTGGCACGACTTAAAGGCCCCACTCAATGATATGGTACGCAAAAAGATCGGACCAGTGAATTATGTTCTTCATTTAGCTGCCGGCTCTCACGTAGACAGAAGTATTGAATATCCAATGGAGTTTGTTATGGACAACGTTGTTGGAACAGCTAACATTCTTGATTATGCGAGAGAGTTTCTTCAAGATAGTTTAGAATTGTTCTTATATTTCAGTACAGATGAGGTCTTTGGCCCCGCTCCAGAAGGTGTTTTCTACGAAGAGGACGACAGATACCGCTCAGGCAACCCTTACGCGGCCTCTAAGGCCGGTGCAGAGGAGTTATGCATTGCTTATGAGAATACATACCAAATGCCTATCATCGTCTCTCACACGATGAATGTGTTCGGTTTAAGACAACACCCTGAAAAGTTCATTCCTAAGATAATTCAATGCGTTAGGGATGGAGAAATGATCCAAGTACATGCTAATTCTGCGTGCACTAAGGCCGGCTCCAGACACTACATCCACGCTAGCGACGTCGCATCGGCAGTCTTGTTCCTTATTAATAGTGGTGTAAGTGTCAGCGGCGAAAAGTACAATGTAGCCGGTTTGGAAGAAACAGACAACGAAGAACTAGTAAATATGATTGCCGATATTATGGGGAAAGAAGCAAAATATGAATTAGTTGACTTCCACTCTTCAAGACCCGGCCATGACCTCAGATATGCACTATCTTCAGAAAAGATGAAGAAGTTAGGGTGGACTCCCGAAAAGCCCCTGAAAGAACGTCTCCGCGAAGTAGTGGAGTGGAGCTTAGAAAACAACAGGTGGCTTGGAGAATAATGCAAAAGTATCCATATAATCTAGATGAGTTCAACTTTATAGAAATAGTTCAAAATTTATTTGATTGTGAAGATCTTCATCATATTCATGATGAACTGCCTTCTCATATAAAATATGACGAATTACACAAGCTCGGTGAAGATAATAAGACATGGTTTCACCAAATATTTTATAAACCGATAAACGAAGGTAATTCAGACTTTCAGGTTCTATACGAAAAGTTTATTCACGAAGTGGTCTCAAAGCACATTGATGATGATAAATTCTTGTATCAGAAATCCCCAACTTTTAGAGTTCACACTCCGAATAATATCGCAGTAGGCGGTTGGCACAGAGACTCGGACTATAACCACCCAGAGGGCGAAATAAACTTTGTTGTTTGTTTAACTGACGCGATAGACACTAGCAGCATATGGACTGAAAGTTCTCCCGGTAAGGAGGATTATCATCCACTTAACATGACCGCCGGAGAAATGATGCAATTTGATGGTAATCAATGCATGCACGGAAACAAAGTTAATGAAACAGGAAAATCAAGAGTAAGCTTTGATTTCAGAATCTTGCCATACGATAAATACAATCCGGATACATCTAAAAAATCTGTAGCAATCGGTAGAAGCTTTACGTTAGGCGACTATTATAAACATTATGAAAAAAATGAAAATTGATATTATTATACCATCTTATAAGTCCAAAGAGATAACTGCTTTGGCAATCAAGTCTTTTGAAAAGAACAAAGGTGACTTTGACTTCAAATATATAGTGATTGAAAACGCCGGCGACGAATCATATAAAGAAGACATTGTATCTTTAAATAAGAACGTTCATTGGATAACTAATAAATGCGAACATCGGTATTTGAGTTCGTTTACAAATGGCGAAGCGGTACAGAAGGGCCTTGAGGTTGTTGAATCTGAATATGTTTTTGTATGCCACAATGACGTCGTAGCTACAAGTCCAGACTGGATGAGCTTTCTGTATTCAAAAATTGAAGAGGGCTGTGTAATCGCCGGCACAGTATTGGATAATGTGCGAATCAAAGCGGTCCATATTAGTGGAATGCTGATTAAGTCCGAAATTGCCAAGAGTGTAGAGTTTGATCCAATTAACGATGATTATGGTAATCAAGTTATGGATGTTGGAGATAATTGGACGCAATATTGTAAAGATAATGATTTAAAATATTACTGCTGTAATAATACTCACAATGAAAACGCTGGAGAGATTCCAGAACCATATACAAACTTTCATTCTGATAGGGCCGTTGATGATGATGGAAACGTTATTTTCCTGCATTTAGGAAGAGGAACGAGAAAAACATTAGGCGAATACAGTCAACCCGGCAAAACACTCCACGCAGATTGGGTTGAGTTTGTTGAAAGAGAAATATTGGATATCAAGACTGGAGTATCGAATTGCTTTAAAGGGGTCAAAAATGAAATATAGTATTGGTATCGTCGGAAACGGCTTCGTTGGTGCAGCTATTGCAGCAGGCTTATCCCCTGCTTGTAAAGTGAGGATCCACGATAAGAACGAATTAAGATCGCTTAATACTTTAGAGGACACAGTTAACTTATCTGATGTTGTGTTCGTCAGCGTTCCAACACCGATGAACGAAGACGGTTCGATAAACTTAAAAATTGTAGAATCAGTATTTGAAGAAATAACAAGAGTTAAAGATAATCCTGACTGCATAATCGTATTAAAGTCCACAGTTGTTCCGGGAACAACAAAGGCATTAGCTAAAAAATACCCAAATTTGAATATTGTATACAATCCGGAGTTTCTGACAGAGCGAAAAGCTCATTTTGATTTTAATAACCAATCTAGAATTGTATTGGGCGGAGAGTTAAAACATTTAGATCTGATTACAAAAGTATACAAAAAAAGATTTATGCACTGTAACTTTGTTAAAACAGATACAACAACTGCAGAATTCATAAAATATTTTGGAAATCTGTTTTTTGCTGTAAAGGTTTCATTTGCAAACGAGATGAAGCAAATGGCCAACGACCTCGACGTCAACTGGGACGAAGCTTTATATGGGTTTGTCGCAGATGGCCGAGTTGGTGATTCACACCTACACGTACCCGGACCAGATGGTAAATTGGGCTTTGGAGGGTCTTGTTTTCCGAAAGACCTTAACGCTTTTATAAATTTAGCGGATAATAAGGGTATAAATGTCAATGTTTTAAAAGCAGCATGGCAAACTAATTTAGAAGTTCGTCCTGAAAAAGACTGGGAACAGCTTAAAGGCCGAGCAGTAACATTAAAAAATAAAGGAGATTAATGTAATGGATATCAATTTTAAAGGCGATAAGTCGCCACAAGGTCAAACTGTAAAGGAATTACAATTGTCTGACCAAGCTTTAGGAGCTTTAATGATGGCTCTTCAAAAGAGCTTGTTGGAGCAGACTGATATTGTACCAACACTGAAAGCTTTCAAGTTAACGGAAGACGCATCAGGAGAGCTAGTGGTTATAAACCCGCCAGTTTTTAAAGTTGGAGATTCTGATTTAGATACTCTTGCAAACGCAGCTAACACTGAAGAGTAAGAAATGCCTCGCTATGCTTATAGATGTAAGCAGTGTGATCATTCTTTCGAGATAGTTCATTCTATGAGCGAAAAGAAAAAAGATTGCCCTTCTTGCAGCGCAAACGAATCTCTTGTAAGGGTGCCCAACTTGGTTACTAGAAAGATAGCTCAGAAAACAAAAGCTGGGGACGTCGTAAAAGAGTTTATCAAAGATGCAAAGCAAGAAGTGAGAGAGGAAAAAGAAAGAATGCAAAAAGAGGAGTATAAACCATGATAACAGCAATATTAATAATGTCTTCGGCATTAAACATTTTATTGGTATGGTACGCGAGAAAACTGCTACAAAAACTAGCATATTTCTCCGAAGACATTGAAGACATGAACAATAACATAGAGGACTTTGCTGTGCATCTAGAGAGACTGCATAGTTTAGAGACTTATTATGGTGATCAAGATTTACAGAATTTAATTGCACATGCCAAAACTACTGCGCAAGAAATGAGACAATTTAAAGATTTGTATTTAATAGGGGAAACTGAAGAAGGAATTTTAGAGGATGCCGAGGAAGAAGAGCAAAAAGTCGAATAGATATTATTTTACCAAAGATCACGAAGATGCGATTGTAAAGTATGCGTCGACAAAAGACAGGGAAGTAAGAACCAAGCTTTATATAGAATGGATTCAGCCAGCTTTCAGTGAAATGGTAGACAAGATAGTTTATACCTATAAGTTTTCGAACCTACCAAACATCGATCTCTTGAGAGACGACTGTAAAATATGGTTAACTACAATTTTAGATAAGTATGATCCGAACAAGGGGTCAAAAGCTTTTTCATATTTTAGCGTTATTACAAAGAACTGGTTTATTCATAAAGTAAAAAAGAACACCCAGCAAAACAGAAGAGAGTTGGACTATGACAACCTGTCCAAAAATGTTGAGCAGAATTACTTATCGACAGATATTCGATATAATGAAGAACGAGAATATGATGAGTTTTGGGAACACTTATGGTCAGAGATCGAATCTTGGGATACCGGAAAATTAAAGGAAAACGAAAAGAAAGTTTTAGAAGCAGTTAAAATAATTTTGAAAAATTCTGACAATATCGAGATTTTTAATAAGAAGGCTGTATATCTCTACCTTCGAGAGTTAACTGGCTTAAATACAAAGCAGGTTGTCAATTGTTTGAATAAGATGAGAGATAAATATAAAAGATTTAAGGTAGATTGGAACGAAGGAAAATATTAACCAATCTAATTACTATAGAAATGACTGATTTAGAAAAATATATACAAGAAGCTATTGAGAATATTCACAATGATCGCAAGGTTACTAATGACCTCCTTAAAGACGTTATGCGCTTGTTAGCTGTCGATGGTACTGCTTATGAAAAAGTAGGTGCAATCGCTGCAAAATATGTTGAGACACTGCAAAGATCTAATGAACAGTTAGTGAAAATTGCAGCTTTAACACAGAAAGCAACAGCTAAGTCCGAAGGTCTTTCAAATGCAGACAAAGACGATTTATATGATTTAATCCAAGGCGATAAGGAATGAACAAATGGCCGATGAAGAAGAAACTAGCGAATCTGGCACGGCATCGGGAACACAACTTCCTCCCGAGATAGATCCACTTGGAACTTCTGAAGACCAAGTAGCAAAAGATGTTCTTAAATCTGAAGATTTCACAAAAAGTGTCTTCGAGAAATACGCTTATGGAGATTTAAACCCATGGGTACGAGCGGAAAATGGAGAGTTTCTTGATAAGAATCATTCCACTTTTTTAGGTTCTCTTGGAACAAGCACTTTAAGTTCAACTAATCAAAATATTTTTGGGAATCAATATATTTTCAAAGCAGAAGTTTTGTACGCTTGGAAGGTGGCCGGCCCAAGCCCGCACGGGTTCTTAGCTCTCTTTCCAGATATAACAAACGCTGTGCATGTTAAAGCTAGAATCCCAGAATTACATCAGCTACCCCTGCCAGCCAATCTACCGATTGAAAACAACCCCACAGACGTCAAAGCAGATTGGTCAATTATTAATCAATATCCAACTTATGTTGCGAAAGACACTCTTGTTTCAGAGTATGGCTTACCACAACCCGGTCAAATTATTTATGTAGGCTATGAATGTATTAACCCTTTCCGTGGCGGATTGTACTTAGGTCCAATTAATAAGACGCAGGTTTTCATTCCGAACCCCAATCCAGCCCCCGGAACAGCAATGTTTGATACATCTACCGGTACTGTCGGCGGCCCACCAGTAAATTCAAAGCCTCTTGGCCCAAATGAACTTCCAAAATCGTTACAACAGGGAAGATATATCATATTTGGAGACAGTCAGGCCCGTGGACAGCTAGGAAAAGCGGTCGAAGAACGTGTGCGAGAATATGGAATATCTCCACCAAACGGATATGTGCGCAAAAACACATCACGAGTTGGTGCCCAGATTAGAGAGTTTGCGCCAATGGGATCAAAACGTCTTCGCAAAAAGGGAAAACTAAGAACAACAGGTGTGTATAATGGTGGCCCAGATAACGGAATATCTGGACCAAACACGATACAGAAATTTTTGGATGATAAAGTTGAGAATGTAATTTGGATTGGTGGAGGTAACTCAGCAGGCAACGACAAGTCTACCTACACGGGTGCGATGAAAGAAATCATCGAGAATATAAAAAAGACCGCTGGTCCGAATACAAAGATAACTTTAATTGGGCCGCCTAGACATTTTCGAAAAGATACAGCAGGTAATCAGAGAAGAGCAGACGTTGCAGCCGTCTTCGATTCATTCGCTGCTGCCGATCCACAAATCACATCTTACAATCCATTTATACTATGGTCTGATCAGGCGCAAAATTCCACTGGCGACGGCGTACACCTTTCCCGCAAAGGTGCCCGAACTTTAGTAGACCGAATTATGCCCCCTAGGGCAGAAGAACGAGCCCCAACCGGCGGAGGAACAACCGACCTACCAGCAGATCTCCTTGAGGGAACTTCTGAATCCACCGCTCAATAAAACTGATAAAAAACTAATTATTTACTGTGTCCACATTTTATAAAAAACCCGGAGAACTAAACCCAACAACAAAGGCGTCGACAAAAACTTTTGTTGATCCGCAGCATACCACCTTTTTTGGCCTTGCAAAACAACAATCAATTGACGCCACAAGAGAAAATGTGTTTGAGGGAATGACTAGGTTTAAAGCAGTTGTGTTATATGCTTGGAAAGAGACTCCTTCAGAGTCCGGAAACGCTGCAACTCATATGGGTGGTCTAGGCGAGTATGAAACAGTATATGTTAAAGCAGCAATTCCAGAGATTGACAAATTGCCCTTTCCCTCAAAACTTCCCATCGCGAACAATAACCAAGCTGACGCAGATTGGACAATGATTAATCAATATAAAACATACGCAGCTATGGATACATCAATTTCTAATTTAGGTGTTCCATCCCCCGGAACAATAGTATATGTTACATTTGAGCAGATAAGTGCAGACCACATCGCCGGCGGGATATATATGGGTCCAGTAAACATCGATGATATGCCAAACCCCGAGGGTCTTTTAGAGACGCCCGATGTCAAATGGACTCAAGGAGCAGCCACTTTACAAAACTTCGATCTTGGGAATATGGACCTTCCAAAGGTTGCAACTTCACCAGAACAGGATATAGCGAGAGCACTGTGGGTTCAACATCAAACCAAACTTATCTTTCCAGATACAATCGGATTTCCTGCAAGAATGCTTTTTTCAATACAAGCTTGTGAAAGCGGTGGCAATCCCAACGTAATAAGATTTGAGCCTCATGTTTTCTATGGTTACACAAAATCTGGCCCAAACTCTTATCAAAAAGCAAATCGAGCAAGGAACGGAAATAAGATACCTTATCCAATGCCCATACCATATCAAGGCGGAGGAAACGTTGCAGGTTTTCAACAGAAAGGTTACGGATGGGCAGTCCGTCGAGGCAAACTAAAACAAACTAGAGTCTCTTTCAGGGGCGAAGAGACCAATTCAGCCGCATTTCAAAGAGCTTTCGCTCAAGATCCAGTCGGAGCTTTATTTTCAACGAGTTTCGGAGCTTATCAATTTTTAGGAATGTTCTTATTAGCAGGAGCAAACCCAGAAGTAAAAGGAAGTATATATAATCACTCAACGTGGACAGCGGAGCATGCACAAAAAGCATTTGCACTTTACAAAGAAAACCCAATTAAAGCTAGTGACTATGGTATGGTGGCTATAATCAAGGCAAAAGGTCGTGATTTTGTGCAAAGAGCGGCCTCTGCAGCCTATGTCCCGGGCGCACTACCTGATTTTGCGTATGTGTCTCGTCGATTCAACGGTGACACAAGTGCATATTCTAATTTTAAGCAAGATAAACCTAAACCATATTCTTCAAAAAGAAAGAAGTGTCCTGATTTAAGAGAGTATGCCGGCCAGAATTTAAAGAATTTTAGAAATACTTGTGGTACATATGCCGGCAAGCTTTTTTATAATTGGCTGAAATATCGAGATCTTGAAGGGTTGTATGAAAAGAAATTAGCTGCGCAGCTTGTAAGCTCCACTTATCCGGACTTGGCTTGAGGTTAAAAAATGGCGAAACAAGACGAATTTGACGAAAGACAGACTGCTCCCCCTGCAAACGCTCGCGTTGGTGATGATATTTCACCATTCGATGCCGCGCAGAGCCAAAGTGAGAGCAGTACAAAAGAATATAGCGAAGCAGAGACTTTCCAAACAGAAATTGATAGAGATCCAGCCTTAAAAAAACCTAGAGGTGAGACTACTGATATAAACCTTGTCACCGAACTTGCCAAAGGCGATTACGTTGACGGGATATTAAACCCCATACCCACAAGATCTATAACATCTTTTGCTGTCGACCAACACCATACATCTTTTCTAGGAATGGCTAAGAACTTCAGTATGAAACAATATGAGAACAATGTCATTAGAAATGCAGGATTTATAAAGGCTATTGTTTTGTACGCTTGGGAAGAAGAACAAGGAGACGTTTATAGAGAGGGTCCAACTGGATTAGAGCCCACAATCAAGACAATCTTAAAAGTAAAAGCGAGAATACCAGAGCTTCATATAACTTTGCCTACACCTAGTAGTCTTCCTATAGCAAATAATCCAAATTTTGCGGCAGACTGGACAGTTATTAATGCACATCCGACCTTTTTAGCCGCAGATACTAGCGTAGCGAAGCTGTCAGACGGCATACCACGGCCCGGAGATGTCATATATGTTGATTTCGAACACAGATTAACGCAAACTGGACCAATTTATCTTGGCCCTTTGAGTGTTAATTTTGCATTTAACCTGCCATCCCCGCCGAAATTGATTCAAGAAATACCCGTTGAACTAGATAAACCTTTAATTCTTGATACCAACGCTGGCCTAGAATTCAATGTAATTCAGGGTCGACCGTTTAGTGGTGGAAAGATGTCTAGGACCAAAGAAATAGATACGATTGTGATTCATGAAAGCGTAGCAGGAGAGGGTACGGGCACTGGAAAGGTCGATGGTGGACGAGATATAACTTACGGTATATTAGAAAAGAGACAGCTTTCAGTTCATTTTACTGTAGGAAAGGATGGTTCAGTCCACCAACACGAAGATCCCGCTAAAGTGGTTACTTTCCATGGCGGCGGTGGAACAGAAGGTGGAGGAATGAATGGTAGGTCGATTGGTATAGAAATACTGAATAGGTGGAAGGCCAATTCTTCTGAAGCTGTTGACGGTCGAAAGATAATCCGTGATCCCGCGTTCGGCCAAGGTCAGGGAAACTATGTTAACCCCCCTCAGATACAACATGAAGCGTGCTATAGATTAATAGCAGCAATGGTTAAGAAGTTTCCAAAACTAAACATGCAGTTTTTTGGTTCTCGACAGGGAAGCTTCTTTTTTACTAAATCTCCCGGTCGTGCAACGGGCATAACTGCCCACGGAAATTATGTAGGTAAAAAGTCGGATGGCTTCTCCACCGCTATGTATTGTGCTTGTAGGGCCAGAGGATATAGTGAACAAGAATCTTATGAATATTTAATACAAGCTCTCAATTCAAACTCAAAGACACCAAACTCTAAAGGCTCAGTGTCTTATCGACTGCCTCCAATCAAACAAGGAGTCTTTTCTTTGTCGGACAGTACAGAACCCACTGTATAGAAAGGAACTTAAACAAATTTAACAATTCATGATACTTATAACAGAGAGGAATAATTATGTCAAAGTGTGATAAGAAAAAAGCGGTCAATTTAAGTGGCTTAAGCGCTCAACAAAATAAAGCATTAAGTAAAATACCCGCTAATAAAAGGGGTGTCGCTAATGAGGGTACTTTTGGAGAGCCCCGTCCCGAAGCAGTTCCTCACTTTATTCAAACAGAGTCTGAACATGTTATTTCTAACAAAAACAACTCTTGGATTGTTCTTGGCCGCGACCGTCCTCGTGGAATCGCTTCTGGATACGGTGGTAACACTGACACCGGCACAGCCTGTATTGATCTTTGTGTCGGAAGAATGTCGGCAAACCCTATTACCGATGCATATGTTGACCCAAATTTTCGAACCGATGCAGCCCGAATTTACATAAGTCAGAAAACAGATATTGATGAGAACTTTAATTTGACAGAAGGCTCTCTTGGAATGTCGGAAACAAAGTCTGCAGTCGGAATCAAAGCTGATGGCGTACGTATTGTCGCAAGAGAAGGTATTAAACTAGTTACAACCACAGATTCCTTAAACTCTCAAGGAGGCTGTGTTAAAAGTATAGGCAACATCGATTTGATCGCTGGAAACAATACAGAATTTTTAGAACCGGCAGTAAAAGGAAAACAGCTAGCAAACATGCTTAGAAAAATGCTTCAACAGATATCTGATTTAACTGAAAACCTAAATGGTTTCCTAACTTCTCAGATGGCATTTAATGCAGCAATGGGTACACATTCGCACCCGGTTCCACCTCATTTCCACGGAGTCGCCGGCGCTTTTGTAGCTCCATACACAACAACCACATCTTTGATACCATTCGCTCCCATTCCAATCGTATCTGGAGTATCACCAATCGCCACCTCTGCTGCAACAAAAGCGACATATACTCAAGCTTCTAGAACTGTTCCGTCTCTTTTAGTTGCAAAAGCAAACAAGACTGGACTTGAGTTTAATTGTCTAAATGAACTGGGTGAGGATTATATTTTAAGCAGGAACGTTAATTTAACGTAATTTAAACAATGTCTTGGATAAACGAGAAAATAAACATCCCTTATATCGATGGTGAATATTACAGTGTTACTGTTGAAGTTAGCCACAAGAACAAGTATCCCGGTGACGGTGGTCGAGCCGCAGCCTTAAGAGCCGGTCTTCTTGCCATTGGTGAATATTATGGGAAAGATGTTTCTCGCCTCGTCGGCCCGGATCCAATGATAAATTCTTTGACCACGGGAATTATTACTCCCGAGGGCCTTCACAAGAAAAGTAAAAAAGGAGAATTAGCAAAGCGAGGTATTTTACTAGTTGGTCCAAAGGTCGACCCACGCCCTAAACCGAGAATATCTAAATACAAAGTTGGCGTTTTGAAAGGGTTCATAGATCTTCAGTATGATATTTGGCCTGTTCTTCCATGGTTAGATTCCGGACAAGATGAAGCCTCAGGTTTTAATTTACTCGAAGGCACATGGGATAAATATCTCGCATCTGGTATGTCTGACAAGGCCCGCAAGCAAATTTCAAAACTAAGGGCAACCTTTAAACGCGCCCGGTCACTTCCATCTGATAATAATATTTTTGCAAGTTTTTATTCTGGGAAATACATCGACTTTGATACACCAATTCAAGAAGGAAAGTATTATCCCGGAAAAGAATCAGACCACGCTCCTATTATGGTTATGGGTCCACCACGACCGTTTTATGATAAGGACTATGGCCCATTATCTGCCGATATGCTTGGGGAAAGAAACTTCTACAATTACACCGAGCTTGGCTTCAAGAACCTTGATGAGTTCCACAAGCGTGTCGAAACTCTTAGATTAGTTTTAATCGACTATCAAAATGAGCACGAAGCCCTGAGTCAGTATCGTATGGTTTATGCGGGAACAAATATACCTTTTGATCTCAATGTCGTCGGCGAAGCTTTAGTTGCCCTCCGAGAAGAAATAAAAGATTTTATAAAATTAAACAAAGTCGACCAGACCAAACCATTTACAATCGCACTTAGATCTAAAGCTGAATATGATAATCCAGCAAAGACATCGGAAGTTAGAGATTTAGTTTCTACTAGAGGTCACATAGCTTACATAAGACTTGGCGACAAACCTTTGAGAAACGAAGACAATCCAGAAAAGTGGAATTTCCTTTGGAAAGGGTTTAACAGAGTCAAAAACGCAGAACAGAATTATAATAGTAACATCGCAAGTCTCTTAATCAATTCGAATATGATATTAAGCCAGCCCGGGACAGATTATAATTCTGTGTTAAGCAGGGTGTGTTCCGGAACTCCTCCAAAAGCCCCTACTTCAGGCGAAGAAAAACAAAGAATGGGTGTTTTGGAATTTGTAGAGTTATATTTCCAAGATCAACCGCAAAGAAGAAAGATAAAAATAAAATCTACAAAACAAGCTTTTGACTTGTTTAAGCGTCTAGGTTATGGAGAACCAAAACCAAAGTCAGCAAGAGAGGTTCGCGCCGAAAAAGAATTAACAAAAGATCAATTTTTTAAATCCGTGATTGCAAACAGAAATAGGAAAATGAACCGTCAGGTCGGAGATGCAGTTTTCGCACAACTACCAGCAAATGTCGATAAGATAAAGAGTTGGGATGATATTTGGGGATATGTGTTAAATCGTGTTAATTTAACAACCTTGGCAACTGAAATTCTAGAATGTGTTGGACTGGGATTATCAATTGACGATATAGTTGATAGCCTATGCGACGGATTTCTTAAACAGATAGGCCAGAATCCTGATCAGATCGATGAAGCTTTCAGAGTTATTGAGAGCACCACTTTCTCCCCAGCCGGCATATCAGTCGTTTCAGGCGTTCAGATTTCTATTTCTATTCGCGAAAAGATGGCAAATTATATTAATCAAGGTGTAGAAAATCCTTTTTATCAAGCAGTGATAGAGGAAACTACAATGAATGCCAGCGGAAAGAGATTGGTATGTGAAGCTATCATGACCGGAATGTTCTCACTTGGAGACATACTTCATAAAGCAGCCTCTTCAGTACCAGATTTAAGTGAAAAAGACCCCCGTCCGGTCATATCAAACTGTCCTCCAACGTTTAGAATACCCGATTCTATCCCTTCTTGGGAAACTTATTTGGTTTATATCGCCCAACAGATTGAAGATTATTTATATACAAAAGCAGATTCATTAATATGGATACCTATTAATAGATCGCTACAAGCTATAGTCGAAGCGTGCGATAACGAAGGGGACTTTGGCAACGTAACTGTCGCAGATGTATTGGCAGAGCCAAGAAGCATGGAAGAAAAATTTAAGGGAACCGGTGTAGATTCACGAAACTTCTTGCAAGCTGTTTTAGGCATATTAAGTACAAAAGAACTTTGCACACTTTTCGACGGAGAACCTTCCCCAACCTTGATGATGACAATTCGTAGATTCACAGAAGCTGAATTTCCAGAATTCTCAAAGATATTTTCTACGAACGATAAGTTAAAAACATTTTTCCAAAGGATTGGCGAAGATTTAGACCTTTCGATTTGTGATAGTATTGCAGCCACTCGCCCTCTCCAAGACCTCTGCCGCGACGGAGAAACTAATCGTCAAGCGGCTTTAAGAGAATCCTTGTTGGCAAAAGGCTTATCCGAAGAAGAAGTCAATGAACAGCTTGAGCTTGATAAAGAAATCAAGAGAGAACAAATTGCAGATTTAACTTCTTTATTATCATTCAATAGAAATTCAAATAGAAAAATTGGTGCAACAGCATTGGGCCTAGGCGAGATATTTGCAAGCTCTGCCATGGCAGCAAAACAAACCGGCTATGCAGTCGACGCTGCCTTTCAGGGAGTTGAAAGTTTGTTTTCGTACGATGTAGCCCAGCTTGTTCCTACGATCTTACAGCAAATTCAAAAATACAGAGATCAAGGTTTAGAAGTTGATAGGTTGCCAATTGCTGATATATTGGATGCCGCCGCGTCTAACTTTATTACAGTCGGAGGCGGAGGGAAACATTCATTCTCACTTTGGTCGCCGACATTAGATTTCCAACCCGGAACACTAGACGTCGACCCGCTGAGTGAGACGTTTAATGAATATATTGTAGGTTCGGCAGAAGTATCTTATTTAGGCCAACGAGGAAATGAGGCCCAGCCCGGAGCAACAACGATTAATTATAAATTACTTCCAACACAAAAGGCTGAGACCGGCAAAAAAGATAAATACACATTAGCGATAAAGGCTACTACACCCACAACGGTGGTTGATGCTGTTTGGCACGACCCATATTTTGGCGAACAAACTAAAACGAGCGTGAAGTACGATCATAATGAGATATTTTTATCTGATATCGGCCCCGCAGGTAACAATCCCGAAATATTAGAGAAATACAACCCATTCCTCGAACAATATCAGAGCAGCACAGGCCCACAAAAACCCTATCAAATGTTTGTTTTTGAATCTTTATTTGATTTGGCACTGAAAGGTGAGATAGCGTCCGAAGGCGACACACAGGCTTCACAAGAATTCAACGAAAGTTTGCAACCTGTCCTTTCTGAGCGTCCATGGACAAACGGACGTAATTTTTCTGTTCTTGATTTTGTGTACGACAAGATATTTGAGCAGTATTTGGAACAGATTTCACAAATTATAGCTTCATCCGAATATTATAACTTAGAAAAACTTCAAGAAATAGATTTTGGGTCTGAGTTCGGATCTAAACTTTTAGGAATGTCCCAAGTGAAGAATAGTGTTAGCCGCATTTCGCAAGCAAACATGATGAACATAGATTTGGAGGCTTTAGAACCGGGCGAAGCTCCCGACCATCTTGGTAATGCGATGTTTGAGGGCTCAATTCAGACATTTATAAAATTATATATCGCAGAGCTTACGGTAAAATGTTTATTTGTATTTTCCAAATTTAGATCTGAAGATGTCTTTTCAGATCCAATAATGGCAGAGTTCATTTACAAGCGCGTTGTGGATATATCTTTACCAGATGGAACCAGTCTTTACGATAACTATGTTGATTTCTTAAGCAAAATGGAATCAAAACTTAGACTTCGAATGTCAGATTCGACAGACGAGGCCATCAACGCAAAAATAAAAGAAGAGATCTACGATGGAAATGACACGCCAAAAGATCTTCTCATCTCAGTTGTAAAAGGTATCTTTAAGACTGGCGGAAAAAATGAAGAAACAAGAGAAGCTTTAGAGAATCTCCTCGATATATCTCTTCCGAAGATTGAATCTGATATTATCGAAGAAATGAAAAATGAAGGCGAAGATACAGACGAGACACCAAAAGAAGTCCCAGTCCCATCGGTTGACACTATCACAACAGAGTATTCTGATATGAGCTTCGATCAAACTTGGGCAGCCAATCAGAAAAGGTTCGAATACAAAGGGGCATCGAAATTAACTCCTTTAGACACAATTCCACCTCTTCCTAAATATCAAAAAAAGATCCCTAATTCCAACACTTACGAGTATAAGGAAATTCCAATTTATGATTACGGCCAAGAAACAGAGTCTGGATGGCACCTAAGTGAAGAAGATAAAGCAAACTGGAACATTATCACCGGCCCCGGCAAGAGCACGTTGTTAAGAGAGCATATCCCATTCGGATTCCCCGGTCAATATACAGATCTTAGACCTATTGAAATTCCAGCCGGCATAACTTTACCACCCGGAACCGCGTGGGATCCCGGAGATACACAACTCGTTGATCTGTCATCTCCTATAACTCAAGACGTTGCTTTTGTTGGAACGTGGGACGTGGAGATCGTAATGGACAAAGCAAAAGTTCAAGCAGATCTACAGGTTAAAGCAAATGCCACCGGAGAATTTCTAAACCCCTATTCTTTAATCAAAAACAACGAGGCTACACTCAGAGCCTATTTCAGTCGCTTAGTCGACGGCGAAAAAGCATGGGGTCCAGATTCAACAGGGCTGCTCCCAGAGATCTGCAATATTCACAAATCAGTTACCGTCGAACAAGAGATTGTTGGAATGGGTGATACAGAGTACGCCCAAAAAGTATACGCAGATCCGTCTGAGAACGTCGGCCTTTGGGCATTGCAAGGATCGGGCCTAGAAATTGAAAGCGCAACATTTAGAGTTGCTTCAAAAAACTGGAGAAATCTATGGGGAAGCTCAATTAAGACGCTTTTTATGAAAGATTCCGGATATTTTCATGCTAAAAAATATTTTGAAAAAAACTCTGAGTTGTCAAAAGATATTTATAAACCCTTTGTTGAGGATCGTTTAAAGTATGTAGATGTAGAAGACCCCTCAACTTGGCTGGCCAGCAACGGTCTTCCTGAAGAATATGAGTTGGTTGATGGCACCGCCATAGTTCCTGTTAGATTCGAGATCACTTCTTGGACAGGCGACGGCGGCTCTCTAGGATCTGGTGTTCCATATAAAAAACCGAAGTATAACATTATCTATGAAGAGCGCCCCGGCAAGATACTAAGACGAACCCTCAAAAAAGGTCTCATACACAACGCCTTGAGCACAACAGTGCACGGCCCAGTCACAAAAGAAGCTTGGGAGAGTCAAGAGGTTGCCGACGAGACCGACGCCAGCAGTTACCCTCTTATCCAGATCCGCCCACCTGTATATTGGTATTGGGAAGGAGATTCTGGCGGTTGGACCGAAACAACATATGGCGCAGAGATAACGGTACCAAAAGTTACATATTTCAAGTTTACGGTTAACGGCTCAAATTTCCAGCCTAATACCAAAGTTACTTTAGCTCCTGTTAATGGTGTGGGTCCACAATACCCATTCGAGGTTGAGTATGTGTCTGACACTGCCCTACGTGTCACAATGCCGATTAGCCTTAACAGCGGAAATCAAAGTTACTTAAACAAAGATGGTGACTATGAATACACACCAAATGCTGGAACAGATGCTGCTGAATATTGGGACGGATATCGATATCGCGATGATGTTGAGCTAAAGGGCGGACCAACAGGCCAGATATACAGAATGAACAACATTAAGGTGTTTAATTCGTTGTTAGCGTTGGTTGTAGAAAACCCGGGCCAAGGCTCTCGTGGCGTTGCCCCAATGTATTTCCATACTTTCAATAGACCAAATCGTATGTGGGATGAACTTTTCCTTTCCCCATCAGACTGGGTAAAGCAAGGAGAACCAAATTATGATCCTAGCACACCACCAGAAGAGCCCCCTCAACAGATATCCTTTAACGCAAACTCTGTCGATGAAAAATTTCAAGCATATGCACTCCCCGTGTATGGCAGCCTAGACAAGGCTTGGGAAGTCGTTGATGTTGCTGACATCTGGGGAAGAGAGATCGAGCAAAAACGTGCTGTGAATAACAATACGGATGTTAACATTGCCGAGCTACTTGAATCCGGAAATAGCCCTCCAAACTTTGGCCTCTCGAATCAATCCGCCGCGAAGCGAACTATAAATTGGTGCGAGCCAAGATTATTTGAAACAGAAGATCTCAGAAACAAATATTCAACCGGTGGCTTCGTATTAGAAAAATACATTAAGATAACAGAGAAAGATAACCATGTTTGGCCTAAAGGCCCCTCAAGAAGCGCGATCACTGACCAAGAGTATTCTTCATTTTCTTATCAATTTGACAAGGCTTCAAAAAGTGTTATCGGAAACTTTATCAAATACGATGATCAAAATTCCCTTGGCAAGGGTGCAATAGCAACACCCACCGGCAAAGAGCACACTCTTTCGTACGCCGCATTCCTTCGCCTATTGACAGAACAAACTCAGGGTTCTAAGAACCTTTCGGAAGAAAATATTGGTCAACAATACGACATTTTATCATTTGGCAGCAACATTACAGAAAGTCAGTTAGTTTCCATAGCTCCTAAAGGAAGGATCGTGGTTGCTGACCCAGATGCGGATTTAAGTGATTCAGAGCTAGCTGGAGGTGATACGAATTTATATGCAGACCATAAGACCGTCTGGTCAAGCCTTCAAGAATATATAGATTATGATCAGCAGTTCAACCCCAGTGCAATATACGATGTACGCCCGTATAAGGAAACCAAGAATATCTCACAGACGTTTCAAGGATCCAAGAAGGTTATTTTTTCAGGCTTTAAGATAATCAGACTAACAGAGGATTATTCAAACCTCACAGAGTTTACATCTGAGATAACTCAAAATCAAAATGTAAAGAATTTATTATTTGGTTCTTGGAGCGACGTGATTCAAGATGTAAAATATGGATTAAGATTATCATATGTCTTCCCAGAGGATGTATATGATAAGTATGGAAAGACATCATTTCCGGGCGGAGTTAAAGCCGCACTCAATACGGCCCTAAACCCATATTCAACAATGAATGGTTCCGAAACAATAGAACTATATTCTAATCAAATAGCTGCACTGAATAAGCAAATTAAAGATCTTCAGGATGAATATAGCTCATATATGGCCGTAAACAACTTAGTGAAAGCTGCTCCGATAAAAGTTGCATTCGATAAACTAAAGAAACAACGGGCTGATGTAACTTCCGCAGCGCAAGATCTTATACAGACACAAGACCCCGGCAACTTCTCAGATGAAAGTAGACCGATAATATTGTATCCCGAGAACTTTTTAACGAATCTCGTCTCCTCGAATACTGCAAATGTTATTCAAAGTAAGTCTTTTTTAAATAAAACGCTCCAACTTAAAGAGGCAAACAGCGAAGACGGCACAGCGAATATCGCCCCGGAATCTTTATACGTGGTGCCAATGGTCACAGTTGAAATCGGACCAGATGACCCCGGATTCCCAGAACAGCTTAAGCAGGGAAGTTTTACAGACTTGAGGTCTGCATATCCCACAGTGGAGTCCAACAGTAGTATACCTTATGGTAAGGGAGTTTACGACACCCTATACAAGAAACTTAAGAAAAGCAATGATTTCAGACTTCTTTTTGAATATGTTTTTCCATCAAAAAGATTGCTAGGATTGAATACATTATATAATATTTTGAATTTTGATTCGTTCTTTAGCGACAAATCTGCCTTCGACGGCATATTTAACAATACAGAGAACCAAGCTTATAGTATCTTGAAAACAAGTAGAGACGCCCCCGGCGGAAGCTATGACTCCGAAGACGAAGAAGGATAAAACAAATGTCAGGAATTTCACCAAAATTACCTTTAGCAACAAGTTCAGAAGATGGCCACTATGGTTTAACTAAGACTTTTTTAGAAGCAACAAAACAGAATTTCAAACACCTTCTCTTGACTATCCCCGGAGAGAAAGTTTTTGATGTTAACTTTGGCGTCGGCTTAAGCCGGTACCTTTTTGAGCAAGATCCGTATTTTGTCAAGGGAGAAATATCGGCGAAGATTCAAGAACAACTTGATCTTTATTTACCACATGTGTTGATGCTCGATTTACAATTTCAAAATCAAGAAAACTTCGACGCAATAAGCGGTAACTTGTTGAGCCTAAGGTTGATATACAAGCTTCAGCCATTTAATCAACAGGATTTCCTTGATATAACTATTGAATAATACTAATTAAGCATAGAGGTTTAGCCGATGGTAAAAAAGTTTCCAACAATAAGTTACACTAGTAGAGATTTCAACAGCATAAGAAATGATCTCATCGAGTATGCAAAAAGGTATTATCCAGATACCTTTAAAGACTTCAACGAATCCAGTTTCGGTGCTTTGATGATCGATCAGGTAGCCTACATTGGAGACATAATGTCCTTCTACTTGGACTATCAGGCTAATGAGTCCTTTTTCACAACAGCAAACGAGTATGATAATGTTGTGAAACTGGCACGACAGGTTGGCTATAAAATGTCAGCCCGAGGAGCGTCATCCGGCGTTGTAACTATGTTTGTGTTAGCGCCCGCCAACTCAAACGGAATAGGCCCTGACACAAAGTATCTACCAGTTCTTCTGGCCGGCTCACAGTTTGCTTCAACATCCGGAGCAACATTCTCTTTAAATCGATCTGTAGATTTTTCAAATCCAGACAACGATGTTGTTGTAGCACAAGTCGACTCAGATAATACACCAACTTTTTATGCAGTTAAGACAGAAGGAACAGTTACTTCCGGAGAGTTTGTACAAGAGGATGTAACAGTTGGTCAATTTGAAAAGTTTTTGTCAGCGGAATTAACAACAAAGAACATCACAGAGGTTGTGTCGATAACAGACTCCGAAGGGCACGCTTACTTTGAAGTCGATAACTTATCCCAAAACACAATTTATGTCCCAGTCTCAAACCAGAACGATGATCGATCTAGCGTAGCTTCTGTAATGGTACCCGTTATTGTGCCTCGTCGTTTCGTAGTTGAGAGAGAAAGAGACAGAACATTCTTACAATTCGGCTATGGATCAGATTCAGAGGTTACGACAGATTCAGTTGCTGACCCAACAGACGTCTTAATGGACTTGCACGGCAGAACTCATGTTTTAGAAAAATCCTTTGATCCAACAAAACTCTTGTCGACAGATAAATTTGGCATCGCCCCAGAAAACACAGTTTTAAGTGTGGTTGCGCGAAGAAACACAGCAACTACGGTTAATGCACCCACAAACACCTTGGTTTCATTAGTGAGTCCCAAGTTTCAATTCAGAAATAGAAACTTGTTAGACGAGGACAAAGTAGCCACAATTATTGGAAGTCTCGAAATCACGAACGAGGCACCGATCATTGGCGATTCCTCTTTACCAGAGCCCGATGAACTGAAGGCAAGAGTTAAAGCTCACTTCGCTTCACAGAACCGCGCTGTTACTCAACAAGATTATCAAAGTTTGATCTATAATTTACCACCACAATTTGGTAAAATAAAACGATGCGCTATCTTTCAAGACCCTGATTCCTACAGGAGAAACCTCAACGTTTATGTTTTATCCGAGAATACAGACGGAACATTAACTCAAACTCCAGAAACGACAAAGGAAAATTTGAAAGCATGGTTGGCTAGATATAAGATGATTAACGATACTATAGATATTTTAGATGGCAGGGTGGTTAACCTAGGGATGACTTTCGAAATTATAGCAGAACAAACAGTTGGTAAGTATGAAGTTTTGCAAAGCTGTTATGCCGCATTAAGAAGTTTGGTAACAAACAGGGTGTTAAACATGGGCGAGTCTTTTTCAGTATCTAGAATATATAAGATATTAAACAGCGTCCCCGGCGTTGTCGATACAGTCGACGTTAGTTTAGTTAATAAGACCGGCGGGATATATTCGACGACACCATTTGATATCAATTCAAATCTATCTTCAGATGGCCGTATGTTGTATATTCCAGACGATCATATATTAGAAATCAGAAGACCAAGCTCAGACATCCAAGGAGTTGTGAAATAGTGGGAATCAAAAGATACATAGCTAATAAAGACAACACAATAACAAATGCTTTCAAGGCAGACCTTAGAACCAGAGGAACTGGCTCGAATATGGGCGAGTCCGATATTTTAGAAGTATTTTCTATCTCTGCTCAAGAACACTCAGCATCTTGTGAGTTGGCGAGAACTTTAGTTGAATTCCCTGTTGATACGATTATTACGGATAGAAACGCCGGAGACCTTCCAGCCTCCGGAAGTGTTAACTTTTATCTTAGAATGTACAATGCAAAACATTCTGCAACTTTGCCAAAGAACTTTACACTCGTAGCTGCAGCAGTATCTCAATCTTGGGAAGAGGGTACTGGACTTGATATGGAAGAGTATTCCGATTTGACTTATGATGGTATTGGCTCTAACTGGGTCACGAGAGCTAGTGGAAGTAAGTGGGGAAATGTTCAAGCGACCGCTACTATAACGGCACTAAGCAAAACGGCTGGCCAAGCGAACACAAGAAGACTTCTCGTAACAGACGTTGAGGGAAATTCTGTAAACTTCAACATTGACAACAGCACCTCTACCAACTCTGCTACGACTATTGCATTTGGAAATGCAAACAGTAATGCAACTCAATTTGCCACGAATATCGCTGCAGCCATAAACGCTGCAGACACTGCCGATACATTAAACATATCTGCTACATCTGACGGAGCAACAGTCTCCCTAACGATGAACACGGCAAATTCAACAGATGTAGCAGACATTTCAGGAACATCCGTCACTGATTCTGTTGTTACTGTGACTAAACAATTTACTATAGGCTCCAAAGTAACAATGGGCGGCAAATATCATGCAAGTCCACAGTTTCAACAAACGTTCACTCGCGGCCACGAAGACTTAGAGATGGATATAACCCACTTGGTAGAAGAGTGGGTCACTGGAGAAAACTTTGGCGAAGGTGGTTCAAATAGAAAAATGAACAATGGTATAGGGATTTACCTGACATCTAGCCAAGAGGCCGAGGCCAAGATTGGAGTCTCCAATGCGGTCATACAAAATCTCACAGGTTCAAAGCAATCATATTATACAAAGAAATTTTTCGCACGAGGTTCTGAGTTCTTTTTCAAGAGACCTTGTATCGAAGCACGTTGGGACTCAACAGTTAAAGATGAGTCATCGAACTTTAAGTTCTGGAGCCCTTTAGCAGAAAATGCAGATAATATGAATACAATTTATTTTTATAATATTATCAATGGCCAATTAAAGAACATTTCAACAGATTATCTCACAAACAATAAAATTTTAGTCAGCCTTTATTCTGGCTCGCACGACGGAAGCCGCCCACAGGGCAGTGCTCTGTTGTTAAAGTCGTCATCTTACTCAGCTTTGGGACATACTCCTGTTGCGGCTACAAACAACACCAATGCGACGGGAGGCTTAACTACAACTACTGGTATATATTCTTGTTCTTTGGCGATTACAGGGGCAAATGTGTCCGGCACACTGACCAATATGTTCGCAGTTTGGCACAATATAGGATTTGGTGGCTCAACTGGTAGATATCAGTTCCATACATCGTCCGTTTTTGTAGCCCCGCGAAAAGCTTCGGTGGTTAACGATCAGCCTAGTTATGTAACCGCTGTTACAAACTTAAGGCCATCTTATCATAAAAATGAGAATGCAAGATTTAGATTCTATGTTCGCGAAAAGAACTGGAATCCAAACATCTTCGTGAAGGCTACATCAGAGCCAGAAGCTTCTGTAATTGAAGACGCATACTTTAGAATTTCTAGAGTTGCAGATGACCACACTGTGATCGATTATGGTACAGGAAGTGCGAACAACGATTATTCTAGATTGTCATATGATGTTTCTGGAAATTATTTTGATTTAGACATGAGCCTATTACAACCGGACTACGCTTATGGTATAAATCTTGTTTATTATATTAATGGTGCATATGTAGAGCAAACTGAGAAGTTTAAATTCCGAGTTGAAGAGTCATGAGCGCGAAAGACGTATTTGAAAAGAAAAGTAAGAAAGTATTAAAATTAAGCAGCATGGACACCCTAGGTGACCAAGCTGAGTCGAAAAGGTATGTCGAAGCGAAAACGAAAGACAAGAACCGCTTTATACCTCAGATTGACTTTGAAGCCCCTGAGAATTTTGCTAAATTTGGTTCTGCGGAAAAATATTATATTGATTCTATCGAAAGAGTATATAAAACATACCCATATGATGGTTCTTTGTATGAAAAATCAGCATGGTTGAACTCTTCGTCGTATTTGGACGTTCATCTCTTTGAAAACAAGTACCCTAGAACAAATGGTTATGCTCTCTTCTCACCAGCCGGCTGGAGTACGTTTAACGGCTATAAATCGCAAGATATCCACAATATTTCGTCATCTTATGGTATTCCGACCACAAATGAGTATATTTCGCTCCGTGGAGGGCCAAATAAGGACACAAACAACTCCGATAAAAAGGACATTTTCCCCTCTATAGAGTCGAATGTGACCGGTTCAAGAGGCGCAAATGTCTTTGATTTGTCTAAAAATAGAGAATCTAACTTAAAAATTGGAGGTATTGACGGTAACACAATCGAGTTTTGGCTTAAAAAAGACGCTTGGACATACAATGCGGTCGATGCAGGTTGCCAAAATGAGGTTATTTTTGACTTATACAACACAGACACACCAACAAACATGCCATCTTCGAGTCATGCGAACGCTAGATTCAGAGTTGAGTTAGATGGAGCCCCTTCTGTTAACTCTCCAATTAGAATTACATACATGTCTGGTACAAATGGTTGCTTTAGTGTCCCAATTGGTCACGGTTCTGGCTCTGTTTCGGGCTCAAGTTACGTTACAAAAGCCTCTATCGCCGATGGAAGCTGGCATCATTATGCTATTGTTGTTGAAAATAGCGGCAGTTCTTTGCTTGACGCACGAAAAACAGCAGCTTTAAGTGCAAATTCAACACCACTTGAGGCCCAAGAGAACTTTCAGGCACTGAAGCTTAAGCTTTATATAGACGGTCAGCACAACAATACTGTTTTCACCGGTTCGTCCGTCGATTATTGTAGTGCTTCGTTACATGCAAACATCGGTGCACTGGCCACAGCACCTTCTTCTTCTACTCAAACATACGATGGAACCTCGATGCTCGGAGCAGGAAAGCTCTCTGCATCCCTTGACGAGTTCAGATTTTGGAAAAAAAGCAGAAATGCTAGGGAAATCGGCCTGAATTGGAATGGCCAAGTCGGCGGCGGTACAAATGTAGACGACGCAAATACCGATTTAGGTGTCTATTATAAGTTTAATGAGGGCATCACTCAAACTTCCAGCGTCGATCAGAACGTTTTGGATTACTCAGGTCGCCTGACGAATGGATATTGGGAAGGGTACTCGACAAATTCACGCTCAACAGAGTCTGCTATTGTGCAAGCCGGCGCAGCAACCAAAGAATTCAAGGATCCAATCGTATATTCTTTCCACCCCGATGTCCAAGACCTAAAAAATGACAAGCAAGCCGAAGGTATTAACCATGATACTTCAAATTCAGGACTTATTTTTAGCTCTCTTCCAGAGTGGATCCAATCCGATGATTCAAAGAACAGCGGAGAGCTTAGAAACTTAACACAAATTATTGCAAGTTATTTTGATACTTTGGCACTTCAAATCAAAGAGCTTCCAAGATTAAAGGACGTGACTTATCCTAGTGCCAGTTACAAGCCACATCCTTTCGTAGAGCACATGTTAGATTCAGCAGGCTTCACAACATCAGAGATGTTTGCCGATGCTGAGATCGTTGAGCACTTTCTAGCTAAAGATGAAGATGTTGTTTATGAAGACGACCTGCACAACATAAAAAATAGAATTTACCAAAACATTTATAACAACTTAGATTACATTTATAAATCCAAAGGTACAGAAAAGGGATTCAGAAACCTGATTAGATGCTTTGGCGTTGATGACGAGATCCTAAAAGTCAATATGTATGCAAACAATGCAGTTTATGGAATCGAAGACAACACTTACGAGACAGTTGAAAAAACAAAATGTGTAGACTTCTTCAATTCGGCCAGTCATCAGGCTGTTGTGTACCAGATGACAGGATCTGAAACAAATGAACAGGTTAGATCTTACATTTCGGGAACAATCAATGCTTTAGATACCGCAGATACGGCAAATCAAGCTGGTATGGGTATGACCTATGAAGGTGAGATCATTTTTCCTAAGCCTCTCCCTCCCAGCAGTATAGCAGCAAGTATATTTTCAGAAGCTACTTCCTCACTTTTTGGAATGCACACTCCTAAAATACAAGATGAGGGAGTTACAACAGACGAACAAGCATTTCAAACTACATTTGCAGCCGCAGACACCGCGAACTTTCAAGTTCTATTTGCCAAGGAAAGAGCCACATCAGCGCATGGTCGGTTTATATTAACCTCTTCAGCCGGCACACTGCAGTCTCTTGTTAATCCGGCCAACAATGGTCACGGCCTCACAAGTAGTATGTTCCATAATGTATATGAGGACAGAAGATGGAACTTTGCAGTTAGAATTCGCCCCCGCACTTCAGGCTCCGCTGCTTTAGATGAGATTGCATGGGGTAATGTTGTATCGGGAGCCTACAACGACACACACGGAACAGAAACTCTGCCATATCAACTGGATTTCTATGGCGTTTCTATGATATCAGGAAGAAAAGCCGACTCTTTCCATCTCTCTGCAAGCATTTCAAAAGCTGACGGAGATGCATTCCTTATGAATCCAAAAAGAATGTTCGTCGGTGCACACAGAACAAACTTCACAGGAGCCGTATTACAATCCTCAGACGTTAAAGCCTCTTCTTTGAGAGTGTGGTTAGATCACCTTTCCAACGAAGAAATCGATGCACACGCAAGAGACGCCGGAAACTACGGTAGACTGCACCCATATCAAAACGCATATCTGTTTGAAAATAGTGGTTCAAGACCGATCCCGCAGACTATGACCCGAATTTTGAATTGGGACTTTAAGAATGTAACCGGCTCAGATGCAGCAGGATCTTTTTATGTACAGGATGTGTCCTCTGGCTCCGCAGCCAACAATCATATCGATCTCGACGAGGGAGATTACGGTTGGGCTAACAACTTGGTTAACACTCATCACCCCGGCGTTGGTTATGGATTCCCAACTAGCAATACTAAAGCTGTTGATGTGGTTTACGTTAGTTCCGCAAGACAACAACTTCCTGAAGTTAACAATAGTAGTGATATGGTAAAAGTATTGGCTGAGGATGACAAGAGATTTATGCAAGACTCTCGACCATCCGCGTTTTACTTTGCAATAGAAAAGAGTCCGTATCAATCAATCTCAAAAGAAATGTTGAAGTTGTTTGCAACAATCAAAGACTTCAACAATCTTATTGGAGAGCCAGTTAACAAATACAGACAGACTTATAAGAGAATGGAAAAGCTGAGAGCTTTATTCTTTAAGAAAGTTAGAAACACAATCGACGTCGAAAGATATGTTCAGTTTTATCGATGGATCGATTCTTCAATTAGCGATATGGTATTACAGATGTTCCCAGCATCAGCGACACACTCAAAAGAGATTCGAACAATTATCGAAAGTCATGTTCTGGAAAGAAATAAGTATCAGCACAAGTATCCTCACGTTGGCCAGAAATACGGCACACAGGGTGATTCACTAATTGAAGGTAGCATCGGGACTCAATATAATAATTTAAGCGCCCAGCTTAATAACTTATTGACTTCAGATGTCACAACATCCCCAATTGCACCGTTAAACGAAGACGGCACTTTTAATGAAGACGAAAACCAAGGTTATTGGGAAAATTATAATGACGGTTATACAAATTTAGATGAAGAAACAAATACAGCAAGAAAAGACTTAGCTAGATCATTAAATAAGGACTACGGAAATGAACATAATTTTAGTGGCGAATTTGGTAATGCCGGCCAAGAAGGCACGATTGTTCTAAATCAAGGAAGCAACTCGGATACACCAACCGCCCAAGGTTTGATTACTGGTGGAGACGAGAACGCCGCCGAAGAAAATCATATTGAACTTGTTGCTGGTTCAATAGGTGTTCTAGAAGAAGCAGGAAAAAAAGTTAAAGAAGCTACTCCTTTAATAAAACTAAAGAAACATCCCGATGGTGTATTGCATGCAGCGACCGACCAAACTAACCAAGGCATCGGCAAAGGATACTTTGCTTCCATTGGCTCCGTATATGAACATACCGATGGGTTTAAGTTTACAAACATTCATCACGATGCTTGGATAGTTAGTTCGAGACTAGAAGGGTCTCTGCAATCTCCGTTCACCGCGAAACACGTTGGAGGGCAAGTACACAGAAGAACCGCTCTTAATACAGGCTCCTATGATAACTTGACCGAAGCTCGCTCCGGAGCAGTAACAGGTGATTTCCATGGAACTTATGGACGCCCAGAAGCCTTCAGAATTTCATTGCCGGCTAGTGAGCTAGTTACCAAAGCTACCGCCACTGCAGTAGATGCAATTGACACAACTGGATATATAGCCGCCAGCGCGGACGCTTCGTTTACAATAGCGATCCCAACGTCTGCTGGTGGCCTAGGTGGCGCTGCTGTTACATTTTTACTTGATGAAGACAAAGACGACGTTACCACAGCAACGGCTGCAGCTAACACAATTACAATCGGGACTAAAGACGGTACCGATGCGTTAGTGGCATCATTTCTTATCAATGCTATTAATGGAGTAACCGCTGGTCGCTTTGTATATGCATCATCGGGGAATGGTCAAGCCGGCCACGACTTGGGTATTACTGCGAAACAAGGTTCA
>Ga0080013_1000475_pt1 | contig 56703 bp, 48 predicted proteins | sample ETNvirenome_6_85_FD_69236 | JGI IMG/M metagenome (GOLD analysis project Ga0080013, IMG submission 69236) | Marine viral communities from the Pacific Ocean - ETNP_6_85 (SPADES assembly) (version 2) | ecosystem: Environmental > Aquatic > Marine > Oceanic | place: Pacific Ocean | collected 2013-06-19 | reverse complement strand
TCGCACCGTTCTTGCAAGACGCTTCCAATCCACATCAGTCCCATCATCAAGTACCATATTAGAAAGATTAACATTGCCGAGGCAACAGTTCCCATAAGAGGGTAATGAAATCTCACCACAAGGGTTCGTTGAATCCAGCCTTTCAAAGTATGAAACATTAGTGTACCTATTTGCTAAGTCGATGTTATATATACCAGGATCGCCCGACTCAACAGAATTTTTCCAAATAATATTCCACAAATCTCTAGCTTTTATATCCTTTTTACAAACGACCTCAAAAGTATCCTTCCAATCTTTTTTGTAGAAATTATTAGCTCGCGTAAGGACATCCTCCTCATCCATACCTACAACACTAACAACCTCTTCACCATTACGAACTAGATCGTAGGAGTGATACTCTTTATTATTAAATGTAAAGAACCAGTCCTCCTCCAACTCTACAGCCTCAAGAAACCTGTCGGTAATAGCAACAGAGATGTTGAAATTGTTAAGCTCCCCCTTATCCAGTTTAACATGGAGAAATTCCATAAGGTCAGGATGAGTAACATTAAGAATGCCCATAAGAGCAGTTCGCCTATTTTTTCCCGCTCGTACATGTTCACCCACCTCATTGATCATCTTCAACACAGAGACCGAACCAGGGGCTGAGTGAAGAACGCTCCCTATGTGGTCTCCTTTCGGACGAATCTTTGAAACATTAAATCCGACACCTCCCCCCGCACAGGAGATTCTATACATATCTTGGACGGTCTTCCCGATAGAATCCACGCTGTCTTCTGGGTTAATGACGTAACAATTAAGCAGGTTATGATGACCCCTATTACGACCAGCACCATAAATAATCCTCCCGCCAGGGATAAAGTCTCCAGAACCGATAGCTTCATAGAATGATTTTTCAACTTTTTCTTTCTCCTCATCTCTTTCTGCGGAGGCTACTGTTTTAGCAATAACCTTAGAGCGTTCAGACCACTTGGTTTCTCCAGGGTAAGCATACCGAGATTCAAAAATTTCCTGCCCTAGTTCGTTTAGATTTGCGTTTGCCATGTTATGCCTTAATTTTAGAGATACCTTTGTGTTTAATAATAGAAAGCCTAGGGGAGGAGTCTAACAGGGTCTTCAGATATTTATTATGAGTTATAACAAAAATAGTTTTACTTTTCTTAATTTCTAAGAGTAGTTGATGTAACCCTTGGATGCCTTCATCATCAATATTCTCAGCTACCTCGTCAAAGAAAAGTAAATCTACATGAGACTTGTCAGTAAGAAGAAGTAAATCTTTCAACCCTAGCATGATTGCTAAATTAAGCTTCCTCTTTTCTCCACCAGACAAGGATATATACTGAACAAGTCTACCAAAGGTTTCAATTTTTTCATTCAATTCCTTATCAAATTCTACAAAATATTTAGAATTTGTTAAGTATGATAAGTAATAATTGCATCGTTCGTTAAAGTACTCTAAAACATTATTAATAATGTGTTTTATAACTCCCTGCTCTGAAAAAGCCTTCTCCCAAAAGCGCATTACCTCATACCAAGTTTTATTGGTATCCTTTTCCTGTTGGGCAGCCGCTATAGATTCTAAAAAATCATTCTTTAGTTCGGAGTAGTTAGTCTCGTCCCTACACAGATCTTTATACCTCAAAACTTTCGCAAATTCGTTAGATGTTACAGGAGGTTCCCATAGAAAAAGTTCCAATTTAGAAAGACTCCTTTTAAGTTCCCTCTTGGTAATACTCAACCTAGCGAGATCAATTTTTAAATCTTCTACATTAAATTCCTTCTTAACCGTTTGCTTACACCAGTGACATTCTTTGATCGTCTTAGGATTTTTAATAAGCTTTTCTACAGCAGCTATCTCTTTATCTGATGCAGCAATGTCTTTCTTAAGCCTCTCAATACTGTAGGTAACTTCCTGGGCTCTTTTCTCTCCTTCTAATATGTCCTCTAAAGATAAACTTAAAGTATAATCATCATAAGAAGCAAACTCCTTTTTGGCCTCCTCAATTTCATCAATCTTCTTATTTAATTTACTTACATTCTTATGATTTTCATTGATAACGGCATCATTCTCTTTCGTACCTTGATAATAAGAGGATTTGTGAGTCTTAATCTTATCCCTCATGTGAAAGAGGTCGTCTAAATTAAGAAAGTTTCTAATAATGGTTCTCTTATCGTCAGCACTACAATCCAAAAAATTAACATTGTTAGATTGTCCAAAAAACATAGAGGCTAATAGGACTTTGTGGTTTACATTCAAGTAAGAATCAATGGCTGCCTGAGTAGCGGCTACATTATCTCTAGTTCTGTTGTCCTCTCCCACCATGAATTCTAACTTAGTAGGCTTCTTCTGCCTAGTAATAACAACCTGCTCATTATTGTGAGTAAGATGCATTTCTACCACACATTTTTTCTTAGCCTGATTATTAACTAGGCTGTCCTCTGTACTCTTACGAATAGTCTTCCCCGTTAAACCAAAGTAAACCGCTTCAACAAGGGCACTCTTCCCAGAGCCGTTGGATCCTCCAGTATCTTTATTTTTTCCTTTAATAAGAGTAAGACCGCTATAGTCTCCTAATTCTAAAGTTGTATTTTTAAATGAATAGAAATTTTTAATTTTTATTTTCTCAATTTTCATCTTTAAGTAACCTATAGCCCTCCATCAAAGTTTTGATGGGGATAGTAGAGTTAGCACTCTCTACATAATCAGAAATAATCATATCATTAATTGAAAACAAATCTCTTTCTGGGGAGTAGGTAGACACTTCTTCTTCATTAAACACGGGAGCGTATTTAACATCTACATACGCCACTTTAAGTTGATCATACGGGATAGGGTAATGGTCTGCTCCCACCATCACTCGCAAAAAGGTAAAATAATTTGGATCATTAATAGTAGTTAAGTTATTCTCTACCTCTTTAGCAGAATAAACAAGGTGACGAGGACCTGATGCACACTCTTTATACTCAGGGTCTTTCCCCTCTTCTAATACAGCGTAGAAGTTATCTTTGAAAGCCTCACCGTAGTTTGTAGTATATGGAGTACCTAAACAAACTACTCTTGGACGAGGCTCTCGTAGTCCTCCTTGTCTCTCACCAAAACTATGAATATGGCCCAAGAAAGTAGGGCTAGTGAAGTTAGAAAGCTGAATACCAAAGTCAGCATCACCAGCAGAGTTAAGGGAACCAGCATAACCAAAGTGACCGAATACCGTATAATCCTCAGGAGCCATTTCCAAAGCAGCAATAATAGTTTTTTCATTTTCATAATGGGGTATGTAAACCCTCTTCCTCTTGTGGTCTGTGTGCGTCTGAGTAACAATGGTTACTTCAAGTTTTTTATAAAGACTTAAAGCAGTTGTACCATCATCAGCCTTAGTTTCACTATCATGATTCCCTCTCAACACTACTACTTCAGCAGTAACCATCCCGTCTAGTAGTTTTTTAAAAGCTATAAGCTCACTAGGAGAGGGCTTACGATACATAAAGACATCCCCCAAAATAATAACCTCATCAGGTTTCTCCTTTTGAAAAATACTTAGGATACAATCAACTTGAGCGGCTAAAAGTCCTTGTATTCTAGAGTTTAAATGAAGGTCTGTTATGAGGAGTGTTCGCATAAAGCCTCCCAACTAGCGGGAAACAATTTTCCCATAATTTTTCCTATGGCTTTAGCAAACTCTTGAGTTTCTCTTTGTGTGTGCTTCTCGGTTCGTAACTTATACATATGATGCCACCCAAGGAGCGTACCTGTAGTAACCGTAGTAGTAAACATAGCTTGTGGGAGAACCATCCTGGCTTGTTCAGGGCACACCCCCAATTCAAGCAGTCTATTATAGACCTCATCTACCTGACAATACAAATTATCTACCTTTTCATCAACAATAATAGAGTCTTCCGTAGACAAACCTTGCTCTAAACTTCCTTGCTTTATATTATCAGAAGCTTGCCTCCATTCCTCAAGCATGGGGTAGTAATAGTCTGGATCAGAATCAATATATCTGCGAGATACTTCACTCCAGGAAAAACCTACCTGATGTTTACCTAGCTGACGCAGTACGAATAAAGGCGCGACGATGCGTAAAGTACATACAGGATGACGGAAAGGCAGTAGATGTCCATGCTCTGCCAGATAGTTGATAAGTTTTGTATCAGTTTGTTCATGATATATCTCATGTTCCTTATTAAAGGAGCATCTAGCTGCATTTACAACCAGAAGATCCCCGTTACAGGTGTGGCTCATTAGCTCTACTGAACCTTTATGCAAGATGTGTTGTATTTTATTAATTCTAAGACTCATGGGCGCAGGTACTCCTCAATCTCTGTCAGGTTTTGGGGTATCCCCTCTTTAAAATCAACCTCAACTCCGTCTCCAAAAGAGAAGCCTACTTCAGCATCAATTTTAAGAGGGACATCAAATTGGATATTAAAAGTATCCTTAATAAAGGGGTAGTTAACTAGCTCATCGTAAACAATTTCCAAACATTCAGAAATGCTATCCTTATGACAAATCAACTCAATACTATCATGTACAGTAGCTACGGGGTGAGCATTCACTCCTTCCTCTCTGAGCCTCCTGTAAGCTCCTAGGAGCCCACATAAGAGGATATCTGATGCGGTGGACTGGATGGTGAAGTTAAGCCCTTGACGGGCCGCACGATTGACCACAGAGAAGTCCTGGGAAGTGATGTCTGGAAGGTTCCTACGCCTCCCAAAGATGGTATACGCATAATGATTCTCCTTAATAAATTTCTGAACGAACTCCATGTATTCAAAAATTGCAGGATACACATTCTGGTAGTTGGCAATGATCTTTTTTGCTCTAGGAAGAGAGATGCCTGTGGTTTCAGCTAGGTTAAAAGGTCCTCCTCCATAAGCAATAAGGAATGAAACAGCCTTTGCAATCTGTCTCTCATCTTTAGAAATGTTTTCCTTATTAAAAAGCAGCTTGGCAGTATAGGTATGAAGATCCACCCCTTTCTGGAAGGCTGTCTGCATATTACCATCCTTCGCAATGTGGGATAGAACCCGTAGCTCCATTGCTGCATAGTCTACTGTGATAAAACAATGGTCAGGGGGACAAGTGAATAGGCTTCTAATATTATTTTCTTTATCTCTGGGGAGAGTATGGAAAGATACTCCCATAGGTTTTTGGGCGGTGTATGCTGCACACGACAACCTTCCCGTAGCAGTCCCATCAAACCTGTAGTCTACGAATACTTTAGGAGTTTCGTTATAGGCAATAGCTTTTTTAGTCCCTACGATGTAGGTCTTCTCCAGTTTCTGAGACTTGCGTAAATTAAGAAGCCCTTTTAGGAACTTGTGAGCATTTCTTAGCTCATCGGAAGTTTTCCCCTGAAGGACCGACTGGCTAATCTTTTTACCTTCGTCCCTATGTGCCCACTTACCCACGCTTCTTCAACTCCTCTTCGATCTGATCCAGTAATAGTTTAAGTGTTGGGGCAGAAACAGACGGAGACCCCTTTCCTGTACGGTCGGGGGGGTACATCTCAAATGAGCCCTCTCTTGTATATAATATCTCAATGAGGTCATTATTGGAGGAGAAATTATCTGAAGTTAGTACCTGATCAAACTCATACAAGCTATCCTCCTCTTCAATATTGGCTGCATACAAGTGTCTTGCCACCTCTTGTAATTTATCCTCGCTAACAAGCATCCCCTCGTACTCCATTTCAGAGAAGGTCGAAAGGGAGGGCATGATGAGGGTAGAAATAAGCTTTTCCATACCCAAGTCCTTAATCTTCTCTTCAATAAGATTAAATAACTTTAGGGTAAAATAAGCATCCGCAGCATTGCCCTCCACACAATCCGACAAGGACATATTTGCCCAATCAAAAGTCTTGGGGTTACTAATCGTAAGCATTAAAGATTCTCCAACTCGTCAGAAAAGTATAGCTTGACCAAATCCATCAAACTCTTAGGGGCCGTCTCATTAATGAAGTGGTGCATGATCTTAGTGTCCCAGACATTCTTAGTATAGATTCCGTAGTCCAACAGGAACTTTAGATCGAACTTAGCATTATGAAACACCTTCTTATTCTTAGGGTTCTCCAAGATGCGACGAAGAAGAACCCAAACCTCTGCATAGTGGGGTTCTCCCTTCCTAAAAGGAGAGTCCTTGTGGTCGAGAGGGATAACCCAGTTCTCCTCCTCAGAAGAGATAGCAATAGTTTGTATCTTATCTTTACGGAAATTTAATCCAGTAGTTTCAATGTCTACAGCTAAGGTTTCCTCAGAGGAGGACCACCTCTCTGATAATTTCTTAACATCTTCTAGTGTTTCCGCAAACTTGTAGGTAAAGTTCCCTTCGTTCTTTTTGCCAAGTACATATTTTTCATATGCATTTTTAATGTCTGTTTCGAACAAGTATCTATGTCTAGGCTCTTTAAGTACAGCATAAGGATGATAGATAGGGACAACGATACAAGAATGCCCCAGAGTGGTAGTAAATTCATAGGAATTACCTCGTTTATTAGTTATGCCACTCTTCTTAATTAGCATCTTCATAGCTAGGTTCCCACACGCATAGACAAGGAGCGGCTGTACCTTATCTATCGTAGCCTCAAGATGTTGTCTGCACAGCACCATATTAGCTGGGGTCATATCCCCCTCCTTGACAGAGGGACACTTAACCGATGCTGAATACTCTGCACGGTCTGGGTACAAACTATCCAGAAGGGCTTTCTCTTTCTTAGAGAAGGGGGTTAGGTTCCCGTACTTATACTTAAGGGAATCCGATAAAAATAATACAGGAGAAGGCTCCAAATAAGAGTAATCTATATAAGAATGTTCAGGTTTACTCTGGGTAAGAATAGTGCAACCTTCACACAAAGGGCTACTACAACTAGGCTTAAGGCCAGAGTAGATGTTTTGAAGCTCACTCATCAGTCTATTATAGGGTATGGGTAAAAAAGTGAACTATATAGATAACAAAAAGTTTGAACAAACTATTCTTCTCTATCTTCAAGATAATAAAAAACATGAAGACGAGTTGATGGGGCTATTTGATCTATTAATCACTAATATTATTGAGAGTTTTAAGTTTAATATTGATAAGGATGATGCGAAACAGGAGTGCTTTCTGTTAGTTCTAAAGACACTCAAAAATTTCCAAGCTAATAAAGGGTCAGCATTTAATTATTTTACCACAGTTATAGTGAACAATTTAAAACTACTTTATACTAAGAATAAAAAATACGAAAAGAAGATCAGTGATTATCAGGACTTAAAAAAAGATCTACAGCCCTAAGTCTTTATAAATTTTCGTTAGATAATCTTCAGAGAGTAAGGAGCCCCTTCTGAACTGCACAAGATGAGGCAGCTTAGTGGTCTTAAAGATAACGAAAGCGTGAGGCATAGTAAAGCTGTCCACAATGTAAAGGGGTTTAGCATAGTGGTCGTCACCAACTAGCTTACTCTTCACCTCTTTCATAAGAGTCTTAGAATGGGGATCCCACAAGGAAACAAACAATATCCCTAAATCTTGCCTCGTCTTTCTCTGCCGTTTGAGAATTTTGTTAAGCTCATTCTCAGTACGCAGGTAAATAGGTGCGTACATTATTCTACAACTTCGACAGAACCACTGGCCGTTGCTTCATCCACACCCGTCAAGTTCCCCGAAGCATCAAAGGTAAACCCAGAAGCTTCATACTCTGCGCGGTGTTCTTCCATGTGCTGTACCATGTTTTGCGTGAGTTCTTGTTCAAGGGATCGTACCCCATTAAAGAAGATAGAGCGCACGAAATCATTCATATCTATTTGGTCAGGCTTAACAGCATTGGCGAAATTTCTAAAGGCTTCCGCTTCTTCTTGATTTAATTTTAATGTAAATTTCATTCTATTTTTACTCCGATACTCGGTTGTTACCTTCCAATTCTGGGGATGGAAGGCGAATTTCAAATCTTGGGTCATGATTGTTCAGTCTATTATAGTACAAAAGGAATAAGTATGAAGGATAAATACGATTTAAGTGACCTGCGGAAAAAGCCTAAGCGTAAGAACAGCAGAGCTAAGGGCTCCACTTTTGAGCGGCAGGTTGCGCGGCTACTCAATGATAGATTCAAGACCGAAGAATTTTCAAGAAGTCCTGGATCTGGTGCGTTCGCCACCACCCACACGCTGCCCGAACACCTTAAAATTTATGGGGATTTAATCACACCTCAGAACTTTAAATTCTGTATTGAATGTAAAAAAGGATACAATAATATAAATCTCTATAGTTTATATAATTATAGTTCAGAGATATGGAAATTTATAGAACAATGTGAAAAAGATTCTCAAAAGTGTTCTAAAATACCAATGGTTATATTTAAACAGGATAGACAACCAACACTAGCAATAGTCCCTAAAGATATTCCCTTTGAAACTACCCTTAAATACATAGACATACACAAAAATAAAACATATAGAGTATATCTATTCGAAGAACTTCTAAAATGCTGGGACTCTATGTGGATTGAGTAAGAAGTTTTTCTAAGAGAGCCTTCTGTCCTTGTAAAAATTCATACATTATAGACTCAGCAGTAGAGGAATGAGCCTTTGTATTCCTACGCAGTTGAGTGTCTGCCATAGAGTCAGGCTCCATCTCAGTAACTAATTGTCCTCTTTCAAAAGAGCCCTTCATTAAAGCAACACCTTCTTTCCCCTCTTCCCCTTCTTTCCCTTCTTTCCCTTTAGTTTCTATTGTATAGGAATTACTCTTCTTCTTTCGTCTAACAGAAGCCTGACCTGTATTAACCATAGCTATACTTCCATATACAGTAGAATTAATTAGTCCTGTTTTCTGAGTATTATCCCCGTAACCTCTAACATCTTTTAAACACTCATCTAGTGATCCACTATCTTCAGCGTGTCGATATAACAGATACCCTAAAGCCTGACCAGTAACAATACCCTCATCATCAGTCTCGGCATCTAACAAACCGCTAATCTCTGCTTGTTCCAATTCGTAACCTACTTTAGACATAGCTTCCCTTTCTTTTTTAGAAAGTGGGGTTCCTTTACCTAGTTTAGCAAAAGCAGATTTAGCTAAATCTCGCCTTTCCTTATCATCAGCATCTGGGGGAGTCTTACTTTCGAACCACTCGTCCACTAATGCTTCCCCAGCCCCATCTTGAGGATTATCATCCTCATCTAGTACAGGATTACCCGCCGAAAGAGCCCTAAAGGATACCATATTTGGGGTACTCTCCACCTCGTTAGCAAAGGCACACGCAGCGGATTCGGCAGTTTGTTGAGGTTGGCCTTCTTTATTATAAGTTTGCTTTCCTTGACACTCATTAAGTCTGTCATTATTTTTATCTCTAAATTCTTTTTCTAGAGCAGCCTTTTCTTCAGCCTGTACATCCACTTCTTTCCCCTCTTCCCCTTCTTTAGGATTACACATCTCAAGTAATTTTTTATTAGTGCCCTCCCCAGCCTTAGTTCGTCCAGAAACAGCAGATGTTCTAGACTTTAATTCAAGACCAATAGTTATCTCCCCCTCTCCCTGCTTAATAGTAGGCTGAGGTGCCTTCTTTTTTGACTTTTTAGCTTCACTTATAGGATCAGTTAATTTAGTTTGAGTAATACTATTACCAAGAGCAGTTAAACCTATCCCCTCTCCACCACACTCAGCCGCTTCCTCTAACTCCTTTTCTATGCCAGTCATATTATCTTCTAGTTCCTTTATAAATTCTTCTAGATTTTCTTCAGGAATTGTAATTCTTATATCGTCCTTCTGGCCTTTTAAATCAGCCCCACTTCCCCCCCAAACAGTTGCATCCACAGGTTTTAATGTATCTAAGTACCCAGTAAAGCCTCGGCTAGAGGCCACAAGCATAGCTAAACCTCGGGTTCCGTCAGCACGCATTACTAAAGCAGTTGCAATATCTAGGTCTAGTCCTGGACCTTCATATCCTTCTATAGGTTGGCCTTCTATATCCTCTCCAGTAAGATATTCCAGAACTTGTTGTGTTATAACTGCATCATCTGCACCGTCAATATTGGCTAAACACTTATTACCCAGAGTACATAAACCAGTTTTTAACATAGCTTCAACCTCTTCAATTGAGCCATCCCCCTGCATTTTCTCAAACTGTTGTGTGATTTTAGCTTCTATATCCGAACAATCATCCCCACTCTTTTCACAATCCACATAAGTTTCACCAAGAAGAATTAATACTGTGGCATGTTCTAACATAGGACCCCTCTTTGAAAGAGTTCGTCCAATATTTTCATCCTTCAGAGGTTTAATTCTACATTCTTTAGCAGCATCTCCATTAGCACCAGCCCCTTCTTTAGGACAACCTTTATTATGTTTCACTATAGCTGTATCCACTTGATCAGCAAGGTTTCTATAAGGATCGTTCTTCCCTGTAGACGATGATCTATACTGCATATAAATACCATTAAATAGAATACCTTCTCGCGTAACCTCCAGTTGATCACTAGCTTTTTTTAATTCCTCAGGAGTTGCTGTACCCGCTCTAATCTTTCTCACAAGAGCTATAGTCTCAACAGCAGCCTCAACACCTTTAGCCGCTTCTCCTGCATCAAGGGTTGGAGAAGAAATTACCTTTTCTGTAATTGTTGTATCTTCCTTAGCCGCACCAGACATAACCCCCTCCCCCTCTTTACTTTTTCCCGCTGCTTTGGCTTGAATTAATTTAAGACTAGCCTCTATTCGACTAGTTCTTTGAGTGGGTTCATAGCCTGGAAGCATATCTGAACCTCCCTCTTCATCCAGTAACCCTTCTACCTCTTCGTTACCGTGTAAGGCTACATCCATGCGAGCCGCAGCAGCATTTAACTCCTTCTGTTCTGGGGACACCTGAACAACCTCTTCCCCTCCTCCTACGTCTACCTCTCCTCCCATTAATTTAGTAATTAGTTTTTGAGCAAGTTCATTATCGCTGGGATCAACTTGTAACCCCTTCATTAGTGTCACCGCTTGACCCCCCGCTTCGTAACTTCCAATATAAGTTATTTCTTTACCCTCTGCTGGTTCTTCTGCTGGTTCTTCTGCTCCACCCCCTGCTCTAAAGTTTTGAATCCAAACCGCTACACCATTTAGCGTACCTGGGTCATCATGAGATTTTCCATCTCCAGTATCCTTGATTACTTTTGCCGCATCTCCCTCACCCTCTTCTTCTCTCAAAGAAAGCTTAAATTTCCTGCGTTTAAGAAGTTCATAACTATTTAAAAGAGAGTAGTAGTAGTCCATAATTACTTTATTATAGCAAAAAGCCCAGCCCAGAAAGTCCTAGGCTGGGCTTTGTCCAAATTAATTTTATTTATTTATTACTGAGAGGCTAACGCTCCCCCCACAGGGGCACCAAAAGTGACATGCTCCATGAAATCATACTTGAAGGTCATTTCAATAGTATGGAAATCATTAGTGGAGTAGTTAAATTCAGCAGTCTTCCAAGAGATGGGGTAAACTCCAAACATTCTAGTCTCCATCAGGGGCTGTCCTTGAGCATCTAAAGCAACAATCGTAGCTCGTTGGGATTTCCAACCTCCAGTAGGTGCTTTAGAGGGACTCTCACCTTTTGTTTCCGTAAGGAACTTTCCGTTGGTAGGGTCATAAATCGTTGAGAACCACTGCCAAAGAGTGTTAGCAATCTTAGGCTGATAAAAGTTATCAAAAGTAACCGTAACTTCTTCAGGAGAAGCCTTACCAGGATAGAAAACCTTATCGTTTACACGATGTACTTCGATAGCTTCCGTAGAAAAGCCCACCGCAGTCACTTTCTTAGCAGCCAGAGTAAGTTTTCCTCCAGGATCCTGGTTTAAAGTATCGGGAAGCTCAAAATGAACTTCAAACTGATAAGCTCTTACAGAGTCTAAACCTTCAGAGATTACAGGTAATCCGCTGTTTAGCGTACCAGCATTACCCCTTCCAGTATCCTCTGGATCTAAGTAGTAGGGGGAGTTAATTGCATTTGCCATTTATATTTTCCTATTAGCCCATTTGAGCCGATTGATTAGTAAGATTGAGTTCAAAAATAACAATCTCTGCGGTTTTAGTAGGCTTAATAAGCACCTTCGTCCACATTTCGTTTCGATCAATTCTTACTGGGGTGTTAGTAGTCTCATCACAGATCACCTTGAACTCAGTAATACCCCGTCTGCGTAAAATATCATCCAGCATCGGGTTTAATATCTGCTCCACTCTAGTCCAAGTAAACTTATCATTAGGTTCGAATACCAGTCTTTGAGTAGAAGCAAGAATTGCTTTCTTAATGTAAATCATCATGCGTCTTACATTAATTCTATCCAGCGCAGTAGGCTGTCTCTGAGTCGTTCTTTGTCCAAAGATAGCAATCCCGTTTTGGGGGAAGTTAACAACAGGGTTCAGACAGTTTCCACCAGAGTACATGGAATCTCTATCCCCTTGGTTAAGAATCACCTCTACGTCCGTAGGCTTAGTGAGTCGCCCTCTAACGAACCCAGCGGGAGCAAACCAGGGATCGGACACAGAATCCGTAACGCCCATCTGACGGGCACCGTAGATCTCAGGGGCAAGCCAGCGATCTTTACCATCCCACACTTGGAACACTTTTAACCAGGGCCAATAGAGAGCAGCATAAGAGCTATTCACAGCAGCAGTTCTGGTAGTAGCGAAACCGTTACTCCAATCAATTGCGTCCCCAGGCTTACCAACTGCGTAAGGAGGAGAGATAAGAGCAAGGAAGTCCGTAGTTCTTTCTGCGACCGTAATCAAACCGTTTTGAATGGTCTGGTTATCACCCACCCCTGCTCCAGGAGCAAGAGCAATCGAAATATTAAGCACTGGATCATCTAAAGCTTCAATACCCGTCTTTCCACCATCGCTTTGAACAGCACCAATGACAGCAGTTGCTACATCAGCAGCGGCAGCAGGAATACCACTGTCACCATTAGCTAAGTTATAAGTACCTTGAACCAGCTTAACAAAGCGGGGGTCAACAGTATCTCCTGTAACTCCTGCTCCTTGTCCACCAGTAAGCGTAATAGCGGTGCCAACAACCCCGTTTAATTTTCTCTCAAATGAGGCCAGCTTAGTGACTGGAATAGTGTCATCATATTCACCAGAAGCAAAGTTAGCGGTGATATAGTTCGAAGTTCTTCCATCGTAAGTAGTACCAATACTATCTTCTAAGAAGGACGAGGAAACCATACCTGCTTTAAAGGTTTCTGCTGCGACACCCAGGTTATTAACTTGTTCTTGAGTATTGTCACCACCATTAACCGCTACTTCAAAGGAAACACCACTAGTGGTTCCATCTACTTTTGTTCCAGCATTATAACCGTCTCCAGGCCAAAGGCTCTTAACTTGATAACATACAGTAGTAGTATCAACACTTGTTCCAGAAGCAGTACCATCAGAAATCATGGTACCTGAAGCACCTACTCCATCAATAGGAGCAAGTCCAGCCACTTCCACCCAAGCAGAAGCAGCATTCAGGATTTCCATCTTACATTCCACAGTAGCAGCTTGACCAGCAGCCAGTCCGACAATAAAGGACGAGGCATCTACAGTATTTGTGTCAGCAAAAGCTCCCACTTTGTTTGCATCTAATGCTCCACCTATTACTTTTTTAAGAGCAGCAATAGTTGTAGCCCCGTTGCTCGCAGAAAGAGATAGAGTTGAAGGAGGAACCGTATACACTTTAGTATCTAAAATTTTAGTTCTGGCATTATCATAAGTAGTAATGGTAAATCGGGTACTAGAAGTTTCACCGTCAGCACTACCAATAGCCGACATACCTAAATTACCAGCAGGGACTACCCCTGCACCATAAATAGGCCCAGTACTTGTACCACTCACCTGGAAAGCAGGACAGCCCCCTATTTGAACAGCAGCAGAAGCTGCAAGTCTAGTAGCATCAGCGACTCTAATGAACCTCATAGAGTTGGTAGCTTCTAAAATTTCAAGCGCACCTTCAAGAGCCTGTCCCTTAATACCTTCATTCGGCTCTCCAAACACATCAATAAGCCCTTGCTGGCTAGTGATTAGAGTAGCTTTCTGATTATTAATTCCTGCAATCGGTCCTCGTGAAGCAAAGCCCACGATTCCAACCACAGAAGAATTAATTTGTGCGGGATAATCTGAGATATCCTTTTCAATAACATATACACCTGGGCTTACAAAATTTGGCATTTTTTAATATCTCCTATTATGCGTTCTTAATAGTAATTAGATTGCGTTGTTGGTATCTAATCACATGGTCTGTAATATATGAAGCGGGAACTTTAATGGTTTGTGTTGGAGTAATAAAGGTATCTTCAATACCTGTGGGGGTCTGAAATGGGAGACTCCAACTTTGGAGGCTAACATTCGTGATCGCTTTCAGATTTGTAGGAACCTTTTGTACTTTTTGGGGTTTAGTGGACTTCATATTTTATTCTCCATAGTATATACACTCTCTAGAGTAGAAATTAACCAATTTTTTTAATAGATTGTGGTTTCTGCATTAAACTCTTCAATTTCTCCTGTAGAAGTAATTAAAAACTGTGGGTTAGGGATATACCCCTCTAATTTCACAGAAATAGTGCGTCTAATAATCCTCTCTTGTCTATCAGCCGTTTCTACTGTAGAGTTATCCGACTCACTCTCTATAAAAACATGAGCAACATTAGTGTAGGAGTTTTTAACCACTAAATGGGGGTTAAAAAGGAGTCTAATCTGTTCTAAAAGCTGGTCCAAATTGGCTTTATACTTAGCCCAAATATTAATACCATACTTAATATTAACAGGTCTGGGGGCTTCACTAATTATCCTCACCGCTCGCTGCTTTTCTTCGCTCCAAAAAGTTTCATTTACTATTTGGGGGGCACCCCTCCTTCTCTTGTCATCATCATCAGAAGAGTTTTGATTAATAGATATAATAGGAAGAATAATATTATTCTCCTGCTTAAGTTTTCCTATAGTGCGTTCAGGGTTAGCGTGAATACACTTCACATCTACTAAATTGGTTTCTGAATCAATGTATGCCAAGGTTCCTAGTTTAGAAATCATAAACCTTAGAGCTTCTCTATAGAAGAGAGGAATCTTATTAACCTTTGTGGTTCTAGCTATTATCAAGTCTCTAGCCCACTGATTTGGAGTCTGTTGAGTAGGAAAAGTAGGAAACGCTCCAGACCCAAAGCTCTCGATTATATTAGTTTTATAAGCCATCATAGCCCTCCTCTAAAGTGCTAATAATTTCGGGCCTACCTACAGGCTCGGAAGTTTGAGTAAGGGGAGTATCCTGTACATCTGCTGAATCACGAAGGAGTTTAGCAGCACAAGTGAGATGGTACACTCCATAAATCTCAAAGCTATCCTCTTGCACCTCTATAATCTCATAGCGTTGGTTCTGAAAACGAGGCTGAAGAACATCCCCAGGCTTTAATTGACCCCTAATTCTCTGCTCCATATAAGTTTTATTAAAGATAAAAATCTGATCATTGGTTAGCTCGATTCCAAACTGGCTTAAGTTTTCTTCTAATACTTTAGGCTCATAGTGACCGTAAACTAAAACAGGGTCCTTAGCTATAGGCTTATTCCTAGCTTCCATATAGACTTCATCGTACTGGCTTTCTCCCTGCAAATATGCGTAGTATAGTATCTCTGATCCTGAAATCTTAATCATCTCATCATCTACTAAGTTAAATAAATTAATATCTGGATTAGCAGGATCAAAGAAGTTTAATTGACCCGTGGAGTCCTCTAACTGAGGTAGGGGGGGAGGAGAAACCCCTACTTTGAAGTTCTTTTTAGGCATTAGTATGTTGAGAATCTAGCAGGTTCTTCGAACTCATTTATTAATCTTTCAAGCAGTTTATCTTTTTCTTCCTGGCTTTCTTTTATTAAAAGATCACCATTTAGTTTAGCTCCACCACCTGGAGAAGGTACGGTTTGATACTTACCTCTGATCTGACCCAAGGTTCCCTTTGCACAAGCAAGAGCGTACTGTTGAATCCAGTTTCTATATGCGGGGTGTAAGGTGTTAGAGTTAAGTCCTCTATAGATAATGATAACAGTTTGATCGTTGTTTACAGGCTTAGGAGTAATGTGTAAGAAGTTATTATCTAACACAGAAAATGCTCCTTCTTGTCCAAGAATCTTTCTCATCATCTCTAAGTTCTGTTGGAGCAGGTAAAAATCTCCTACTCCAAAGTTTTGAAAGAGATAATTGTCTTGAAAGTATTTAATGAAAAAGTCAAATTCTAGGGTTCCTGCTGACTGTTGAATAGAAAGCAGGGTCTTTTTGTATACCACATACTCTAAATTGTTTAGAATATAGGGAGGGATTTCGTAGGTACTTACCCCCGCAGTAGTATTAAAAGTAACAAACTGAGTAGAGAAGAGGGGAGCATGATTGTACATCGTCCCAACAGCCTCATCAATACAGGTCTTTAGCTGGTAAGGAGTAAGCTCTACTCTCACAACAGGATGCCCCAACCTAGCTAAAATATAATCCTTTAAAGTTTCATCAAAATGAGACCATTCCACTCCATCAACCAGAGTAGTAGCATTAAGCTTTTCATAGTTAATTTCTCCATGCGTTTTGGAAGCATCATTAATATTCTGTCCTGCATAGTCGGCAAAACTATTACCCCACGCTGCTAATTTTGGTTTTACTGGCATTATTAATATCCTCTACTCAGTATATAGGTAAAAAAGAAGAGCCAAGGAATTAAATTCCTTGGCTCTTGTTAATTAAATAATGATTATCAGTATGATATCATTAGCCGATGAGGTTAGAACCATCACCGAACGCTGCACCAGTAGTCTGGATGGTTTTGACTCCAGGCTGGTACATGAAGTTAGCAGTAGTACCAACAATCCTAATGATCCGATAGAATCTAGACTCAGGAGTAACCGCAGCCTTACCGTAACGAGTCAGGATACCCTTTCTCGGCTGGAAGGTCTCGGGATCCGTGATGGTCGGCAGTTGCTGGAGAGGAATGTACGGAGAGTACACATAACCAGCATCCATAGGACCAGAACCCTTATAACCAATCATCATTTCGTCCTCAGGGTACATAGGATCAATATACAGATCGTACTTACCTGCGAACTTACCTTTATACTGAATAGAGTTAGCAGTAATATTGGTAGGACGGTCAGCAGCAGCCATGCCTCCTTCTAATTTCGCAGCAGACTCAAGCATCGAAGCGACAATGGGGGAAGTGATAATCCAAGTCCCTGGACCACGGAAAGTAGTCTTATAAATGTCGTTTGAAGCAAAGTTGATTGCCGCAAGAAGGTTAGCATACACTTGACCCACATGCTGTGGAGCGAAAGCCGATCCACGGAACGACCCAGCTAAGTCCACAAGGTAGACATTGCTGTTAGTACCAGAGGGGTTAAACAGACCAGCGTTAGCGAAGTCGTACAGATACTCCGTAGGAGTAAAGGTATCAGTGTTTCCACCACTCTGTCCAGCACCTGGAGCCGTAGGGGTGTTGAGACCCGTACCTCCAAAGCTGTTGGAGTTACCCATGTCAAGAGATGCACGGTTCCAACCAGTAAGACCAGAAGGGTCGTAAGCAATCATGCGAAGATCTTCAATGAGTTCACGGTCGATTTCCAAGGTAAGTTCCTTAGAAAGAAGATCCGTAAGTTCACCTTCAAGATCAAGGTTATGATATGCACGAAGATCCTGAGCCGCTTCAAGAGTCCATAAGGCTCTCATCTTGCGGGTACGAGCAACAACGGGCTGTTGCTCGATGTGCATGTTCATTTCAGGAATTTGGTTCCCAGTGAGAGCTTCACCAGCGGAGACGGCATAACCAAGAATGGTCGAAGCATCAGGCCAAGCAGCGATCTGACCACCCATCGTGGTAGACGGGGCACCAGTTGTATCATTAAAGACACTACTGAAGAATTGGCCGTTTCCATCAGCACCAGTAACAGTTAGGTTAGCACCACCAAAGTTGGCACTAGCCGTGTTACCACCGTAGGTCAGACGGTACTTGTTGTAGATGGTTTCGGTACGACCCCATGCTCCAGCAACCCTATCTGCACCCAGATAGAAAATTTGAGAGACAGGGCCACCCATAGGCTGGACCCCTACAATGCTGTTAGCAATGAGTTGTGGATAAACTCGACGGACGAGAGGGAATGCAAACTTTTGGAAAGTACCAAGCTTACCAACCGTAGTCGGAGCATCAGCTTCATCAATTCTATCATTCTTTTCAGCAATAATAGATTTGGCTTGGTTTTCAAGCAATTGAGCCGTTACCTTCTTGGTATAATCGTTTTTAATCCCCTCAAGTACGGGTTCCCACTTAGTTAATAGTTCAGAATTATCTTCTAACATAGTATTTTTCCTTACTTAAGATTTGGATTGAGGCATGAACTTCATAACCTCGGGGGTTAAGAGGTCATTAATATCCTGAGCTTCAGGTATATTTGCCTCCCTTTTGTCAACATCTTCTGCGATGATAACTGCTCTTTCGGAAGACTTAAAGGGCTTTTCCTTAGATTCCTCTAATACATCGACTGCCTCCAGGAGGGTAGCCCTATCTTCTTCAAGCTTGTCAATTTTTTGAGTAAGAGCTTTAACTGAAGTCTCCATCTTCTCGGTTTCCTCAAATGATTTTCTGAGTTCTTCCGTTAAAATGGTCACTTCTGCTGCAAACTCTTCCTGCTCTTGGACGAGATCCGAAATTGCGTTATCTTCGTCATCCTTCTTCAACTCCAAAGCCATAAGCGTTTTCACTGATTCAAAAAGAGAGGCATTTCTAACTGTCTCATCTTCTTCATGAAGCTCTCTCAAAGCTTGGTCTTTTAATTCATCAACTCTAGAACGCATAAAACCCTTAACCTTAGCTTCTAACTCAAGGATTTTTTCGTCCACCTGTTCGCTGATGACATTGTTCACTAGTGTAGCAATCTCAGTAATAGCAGCCTCAGATAAGCCTTCTGGGAGCAACTCTGCGATTGGCAATGTTTGTTCTTTCTTAGTATCTTTCATTTAAATAAACTCCGGTTCTTAAGTATCTATATAAGATCTATAGATGTTTTTAAAAATTTTTATTTTTTGCTTAGTTTATTTCCAAGCATTGTAATAAAGATTTTTTCTGATAAGGCTTTATCGTAAGCGGTTCTTACTGTATCCTCAATAAATTTTGAATCTTTTCCCTCATTTACCAGCCCAGGGAAGGCTCCTTTAGTAGACGGATCAGCCACTAAATCAAAGGTAACTAGCTTAAAATCATCATTAACTAGTGAGTATTCGCCACGCTCTGTAAGAGTTCCCATTCCTCTAGAGGAGATTCCTAATTTAACTCCTCCCTTAATAAGAGCCTGAGCTACCTGACCACAGGGGGTATTAAGAATCTCAGCCTCTCCTATCATGTCTTCTCCGTTCATACTTAATTTAGTAATAAGATGGGAGACATTTCCTAGCTTAACAGCATCATGGGTTGGGTGATCAAGCTCTCCCATCAAGCGTCTTTCAATAATAGCCTCGTCTAATCTCTTCATTTCTCTAACCAAGATCTTCTTTTCATAGATTCTCTTATTGTGGTTAGGAGAATCTGCTCTTTGGAATATACCAGCAATCTTCATGGTTCCCTTGCTCTTAGACTCTTCTAACACTTGTAAATTTTCAATAATAAAAGTATCACTAATAAACATTATTTTTTTTCTCCTGAGGATCTTGGAGAACCTGCTGCCTTCTTAGAGTTTTTAATCTTATCTTCGGCTCCAGGTCCATATCTTTTCTTTAATCTACCACTATGCGTAGTACCGTGCTTTAATGAAGTTCTCATTGAGTGTGCTTTGACACTCTTCCAATCCGAAGAGGGGGTAGAAGAGCCTGGGGTAAAGCCTTTGGCAATCTTCCCACTGCTTTTTTTACCCCAGCCAGCCTTAGAAACTACATACAAACGATCTGCGCCCTTGGTACTAAACATTTGTCCTACATAACCTTTTTCTAATGCTTTAGCAATAGTTGCATAGACTCGTACTCTAGACTTACGAGATTTAACTGCACCCTTTTCCTTGGTCCCTTCTTTAGAAGTATACTTCTCTCTACCTTTCTTGGAACCTTTGGCCTTAGCAGCATCTTCATTTAGAATTTGAAATAAGGTCACTTAGCGGATCTCCGTTTCTTAATCTTTTTTAAAATATCTTTAAGCTCGTCCTCGTCCTCGTCATTCTTCTTTTTAGGATCACCCATAGGCCCAACTCCAATACCCCCCACTGTAGTCATCTCACTTAAAGTCTGCTTTACCTCTATTAAAAGATCTTTCACCTCTTGGATAAGACTCTTAAGTTCTTTTACTTCAGAAATAGGTTGAGCCACAGAAGTAACTTCCTCTGTGGACTCCTCAGACTGAGGAATAACAGGGGCTTTCCCCTCTATGATGCTATTCACAAAATCATTAGGCACTTCAACCTGTGAAATATCAGGAGCTTGTTGGGTAGCATCAGAAGAATAAAAAGAGGTATCCTCTTCAAAAGTAGGTTGAGTGGATGTGGTCTTACCTTTTAACTCATCCATAGCCATAATCTGTGCGGCCATATCTCCAACTGAGGGTTTCATTTTTTCCCTCACTTACCTTTAGCAGCGGCTTTAAGTTCCTTAACCTTACTCATCACAGCTTCTTTCTTAGAAGACCTTGATTCCTCTTCTTTTTCAATAGCTTTTAGATCATCATCCGTAGGCTCTACGTCATCATCATCATCCTCAGAAACTTCTTTCTTCTCTTCTAAGGTTTTAAGAGCTTCTTGAATCTGGGCAACATGCTCGAAAATAACTTCATCAGAAAGCTCCTCGGCCAGCACAGACTCACAGAGAGGGCAGCTATGCTCCTCAACGGACTCTTCTTTCTTAGTACCGCTAGGATCAAGATCCTCTTCTTCATCAGCCTCTTTCATTTCCTGTTTAGGAGCTTTCTTTTCCGTAATAGTAAGACGCGCAGCATCCCATGCAGCACCCTCTACCAGGGACTCAATAAAACTCTTTTCAACTTTAATATGTTCAGTCATAATTTTTCCTTCTTAATTAAGATATGTAGGACTAGTTTAAGGGTCCCTATACTATATCTATATACCCTCCTAGAAGAGAAAGGTATTTTATTTTATTTTGTTACTATCCATTAGCGAATACATTCTTCGAACCAGTAGCTAGTACATGTGCTGAGTAATCATCACCTATTCTTCCTATTTTTTTACCATTAGCATGCACATCAGGGGAATAAGTAGATAGTGTGGGAGCATGAGTGGCACAACAAGGGCCAGCATAAGGATGAACGATCATTTTATCGGCCTCTCTCACCACCCCTGTCCCATTAATAAATACATTCGTCGAACCTGCTGCTGTGAACTGTCTGCTTGGAGAGGCACAACATTTAGCCGACCCATCAGGAGATGCAATGTGGTCTACTCCATCCTTTCTAGATACGGCTGGCATTAGTAATACAACTTTCCTTTATATCTAGAATCGAAATACCCCAAATCTTGAGGTGTTTTAGTTTGCTTTTGTTGGGATGCCATTGAAGTGCCTATTAATCTCTCACTATTTATATAGGTTTTTTCTGTGTCAGAGAGTTTTATTGGGAATACCTTAATATTATTATAGATACCTTCGAAAATGCTCCATCTAACTTTACTAGGAATCTTCAGAAGAAAATCAAGATATTCATTTAAAGTGAGGAAGGAAATCATATCCCCCTCAGGAAGTCTCTTCCCCTCCCACCCATCTTCAAGATTATAATTAGTATCAACATCAGAGATAAGAGTAAGAACCTTTCCTAGAATAGATTTTTTAGATGTAAAATCAACTCCCGTTTTAGATAAAAATTTAGTCTTTTCTCCATTGCTAAAAGCTTTAGTAAAGGCTATTCCATATACATTTGGTTCTCCAAATATTCCAGTAGAATTAGATTTTCCTTTTACATAATCATCTCTTTGAACATCTTCGAAAGGATTTAAAATTATTTTTATAGTTCTTTCAATAGGAGCATCTTCTTCACTAGTATAAGTAACTAAGTTAGAATTACCCTGAAAAGGATTATACTTAGTAACATTCGTTGGAAATATACAGAAATCAGTTAAAAATTTTCGTGGAAATATTTTACCATCTAAAGTAATATTTAAATCATTGAATAATGCAGTAATATAATACTGATTATCACTATCATCTTGAGTAAGAATTAAATTCCAAATAGGATCATCTTCTGGAATATAAAAACTCATCCTAGGACCAGAAAAAGCCGACACCGTAGCATCAAACAGTGCCTCATCGTCCCCAGTCTTCCACGCTAATGAATATTTACCTTGGGTTTTTCTAAACTCGGGTACAGGAGATGCTACATCTACAATAGTATCCCGAATAGAAGAGAATAATAAACATTCAGGAATCTCTAACGAGCCTCCAGTCCTTTCTATATCCCCAGCACCTATGGTGGGCGCACTAACTGTTAACTCGACTCCAAACTCTTGATTATTTTTTAAAAGTCCTTGTATTATAGATAATTGAGAATATTTAAAATCGTAGGCTACATCTCTCTTAGATTTTAATCCCAATGTAACCACCGTTCCATTCTGTTTAATTACCTCCAAAGTCTCATTTCCAGTCTGGGTGGGGCCTTCTTCACAATAGCAACAACTTGCCGTTTCGTTTTTACTAAAAGTAAGCTTGTCAGAATTTTTAACCCTTACTCCCGTTACCTTACCACTTCTACAAATAATGGGAAGGGTAAGATCTATATCCCTCGGAAGTATACGGTATCGTTGTACTAATCTCTGATCGTCAGCATTAGAATAACTACGAGGATACAAAGACCGTCCCTCGTTTCTTATTAAAGAAAGAGCTACTCCTAATCTATTGCTATTACTAGGACAAGGAAGCCCTTCGGGATAGAACATTTTACCGCTATTTACTATATCTTGTAAAAATGAAATAGAATAATCACTTAGAGTTCCGTTTTTAATAGCCTTTTTAATTGCAACTTTTAAATATTGTGCCGTATCATATGCGGTAATATTAAAGGTTTCTATTTGTTCTAATTGTTCTTTAGTACTTTTTTCTAAACAGCTTTCTACTATGGAAGTGTCCCGTATATAAGCCCCTAAAGTTACTCCATTAAAAGGAACAAAAGTATTCCCTCCTTGAGTACGAAGAACATCATTAAGAGTTATATTAATAATATCCGTTAAAATTAAATTAGGATCTCCAGGACCTTTTACCCCCCACATATCAGCATACATTAAGATAAGCTGATTAGTTACCGCTTTAATATTATATAATCTATCATATATTTCGTTGCTGCGATCAAGAAAATTAAACTCTGCAAAAGGCCTGCGGGGAGTTGAAGGAGTGGTTTTGCCTTTAAAAGGAAGATTGGTTCCTGCATACCCTTTAACCCCTTCTAATCCTTGTTGGTCAAGGTGAGGGGGAGGCTGTGGCAGCGTAGGAAGATTATTACTTTGCTGGGGATAATTAATACAGTTATCAGTAGCTACAACCCTAGAGACCGCATAATTAACTTCTTCCCCATAGGAGTCTTCTCCTCCCCACGCACTCCCTCCTCCATAGTAACCTCCCCAACCCCCTCTCCCCCCATCAGGAGTCTGGTTAATAATTCCACAAATAACCGCAGGACAATCAACCTCATTATCACAACAAGGGGGTGGACAAACGTAGCAGTCTTTACAAAAACACGCAGATAAATCTTGTACTCCCGCTTGAGGTGTACAACAACGAGTTATTTCACAAGGAGGTCTGTTACAAGACATAATAAATCTCTATTACAGATTTTGGATATCAATTCTACTATTAACATTAGTTCCAGTACCAGGGTCTGCCATTAAAGGTCCTAACACAGATAAAAGATTTGAAGCATCCCCTGCGGTTACTGATTGAAGAAGGGTGTAATTATTACTACTGTTATAATCTGTGTTAGAGGTTACACTATTCTGTCTATACCCAATAATCGTAAACTTAACAGTGGGATAATAAGCTGCGCCGAACTTAGGTACATATCGTTCAGTATTTACAATGGGCTCTCCTTGAGTAGAGGTCCCCCATGAATTATTTCTAAATTGAGGGAGTCCTACAGTGTAAGATAACCATTCAAAAGTTCGAATTGGAAGTCCCCCCCTTCCTTCAGGAACAGCCTGTTCAGGAGATATAGAATCTGTCTTATCTGTAATTTTACCATTCTCAACCATACCCCTAAGACCGGGATTAGGAGCATCCCTCTCTGGCAAGTTTTGAGCCGCAGAGTTAATTTGAAATACTGCTTTTCTTTCTCCTCCTGGATATGTAACTACGGGACCTTTATTAATAGATAATCCTCCCCCAAATCCTGTCTCAAATCTATTTTCTGCCCCATGTCCAGCCGAAGTAACAGGACTACAATTAACATAACTAACAAGTATATCATAATCCACAACCCAGGAAGGGAAAGTGATCTCTAATCTTTTACTACAAATATTAATAAAGCCTCCTGCATAATCAGAACCCCACCCGAAACCGTATTGTTTATTTAGATTACTGATGCCTAGCCCTGCTTTAGGAGCTACATAGGAAACAACCCCCCCTGGGACAAATGATATGGGACGCTCATTTGCCTGAGCTTCAAACCACATCCACCAAGTCACTTTAGGAATCATAGCCCCCGTGGTTGAATTCATCAAATTTAAATAGTTAGTACCATCCATAGGCATGTCCCATTCTGGAAATAATGGAATGTTTCTACCCGTGTTTCCAGAAGGAAGACCCAAATAGGTTCCAGTATTTTGAGAGAAGGAAGAGTTTGGATCAGAAAGCCAGCGTTTTAAATCTCCCTGTCTCATGTTATAAACATATTGAAGATATGCTTCTCTAGTTTTTAAAGTAGAGTCCTCAAGATAGTTTTTAGAACTTGTATAGTTTGCAAAACTATAACTATCCCCAGTAGGGGGATCAATATACGCAGTAGTGGTAGTAGTCACCGTTCCAAAAGGATCCTCGGCTTCTTGAACACCATCACACATAGTAAGAAGCGTCCCTTCCACTCCATACGCTAATCCCCCCATGACATAATCAGTATAGAGGGGTTCCCCAGCAGGGGTTCCATCACCCCCTCCATTTCCACCATTTCCACCCCCACCAGCATTAAGAGCATCTACTACAGACTGAAGCTGAAAGGCTCCCACAGCGGGGTTAGCAAAGGACAGAGGGGGGTTTGCTGCTGCAATCCCTGCTCGTTCGTTATAAGTGAACTCAGTAGTCCGAAGGAAGGGTCTAATATCAATAATATCATCCTTAGCAATATCAGATCGTCCCTTAGTTGTTACAATATATGCAAGAGGGAGTGCAGCCTGACCAATAAGTTGAAAATCATCCGACTCTACATCCAAGGCTAAGAGGGGAGCAATATTTAAAAGATCATCGGGAGAAGGAAAACTTCCATGTACTTGAACCCCTGTAACAGGACGAGTAATACCATAGTTTGCCGCTGGAGAATTATCAGATTTATTAGCTGCCAGTCTAGCAGTTCCTGCATCTCCTGGAGCATTACACCCTTCCGCTGTTGCAATATTTAATTGAGTAGTTCCTAAAGGACCAATACCAATACTTGCTCCTTTAACAATACCTAAAACGGGAGCAGTGATGGTTTGGGGAGTTGGAGTATTTCCTGTACAAAAATTACTCTCATAATTAGGAAGCGCAGTAGAACTAGCATCAATGGGTAAACTATATGCAACTAATAAATCAATTCTTTGAGTAGCATCTAGTTGAGTTTTTACTATATTCCCTTGAGAATCATAAGTGTTGTAATAAAAATCATCATCATTCCATGCAGGGACTTGAATCCTTGTCTCTGGAAACTCCACCACAGCCGTTCTAAAAACTCCTCTCCACATTTGAACAAATGCTAAGTTTACCGAAGGTAAAGTATTAAAATTATACCCAGACCCAATAAGTAAATAATTAAAAACTAAGTGAGATAAAGCATTATAATTAGATTGTCCAGGCCACCTAATAGCGTCCAACATAGGTATACCTTGATACTTGGGATAGTTCTCACTACCTTCCCCCGTAGGAGGGGTCCCGACCTCCCATCCCCAATTACTTCCTAGTCCCCCAGGGGTGCTATAAAAAGTATGCGTGTACTCTAGCCCATTAATATTATAAGCGTTGGTCGCATTTGTAGTTCCTATAAAACTATCCCATACCTCATCTCTTTTTGTTGTATCCCAATTCTGTTTTAGGTCTGCAAGTACATTAGGAAGAGTAGGGGCTCCAGCGTTAAACATTAACTCATTAAGAGGTTTCGAGATATCAAAAGCATCATTAATCCTTGAAACAAACCTACCTGCATTAACTTGAACAGATCTTCCTCCTATAGATTTTGGTCTTAGCTGTTTAATATTAGTGATATCAAGCTCACTACCCTCATTTAAAAGATTTCCACCATTTCCACCAGTTCCACCCCCATCATCTCCTGGACCTCCAGTGAAGCCTTCTATTAAATTTTTAACATATAAAACATTCTCTTCCAGTTGACGCAAGGGAATATTGTCAACCTCATAGTAATAAGGGTCATTAGCTTTGTAATAACGAATAGGTTGTGAAAAAGTATAAGGGGTTGCCATTGTTATAAGTCTCTCTCTAGATCAAATAGGTTTGCTGATCCAAGTCCTTTAGCCTTGCTGCCTGTAGCAAAACCTTCTCCTGGATAGATAGTTGTAGATTGGTAATAATTAAATATCGGTTTTCGTCCTGAAGTATTTAGTGTACCGTTTTTAGCATTTGCAAAGGTATTCATTGCAGACTCATCTAACCAGATATGATTCACCGTATCTCCCACCATAGCAGAGGTATAGTAGAAAGAAGAGGCAGTATTAGTTGCTTGTTGAGCTACGGGAAGGGACGTAATGTACCCACTAAAGCCTAAGTCTTGATAAACAGCACTCACATTTGTATAATTAGGTCCTTGAGTATTAGTAGCACTACAGTCGGAAGAGGTGGAATACCCTTGAGCAAAGAGTTGATAAGGGCCTCCAGTCTCTAAAGTGGCATTGTTAGGAAAACTAAATCCCATACTATAAGGTGTATTATTGTTCCATCCTCCCCCCATAGGATTAAAAGCTCCATCAACAGTTCTAGGTGATCCTAAGAATTTAGCTTTAGGATGAGGAGATACATAAATCCTAAAAGGTCCAATATTTTCTTGTGCAGTTTTTCCGTAATACCCTAACTCCCCTATAGTTTCAACTCCCAAACCAAAGGAATCTAAAATACTAAGGGTAGAAGTATCTGCTGTAGAAGATGGCGCACCAGAAAGCCCAGTACCTGAGTCGGAAGTCCACAATGCACTAGGACCATAATAATAACCGCTTAAATCTTGAGGATGCCCAATAGTTCCCCCATAAGCTACGGCATTTCCTACCGTTAAATAAGAGGCATGAAGTTTAGAATCGTCTGCAATATTCCAAATCTTTAATAGATCACATGCCCCTTCAGTTTCCAAATCATAATAAGGACCAGACGGGTTCCCCCACCCTGCTGGGAAGGTGACATTTTTAGCCACAACATTACTCCCCCCCACAGCCCTAACACACATTCCACCATAAGAAGCACTAGAAACATCATTAGTAGTATTAGTATCCTTCAAAGGGAGAGCAGTCCAGGTAGCAATCCCCTGAATATTGGCCTCTGCTGTGGGATAGGTAGACTGAGATACAAAATCATAATCTGTATACGAGACAAAAGGATTTGGATAAAACTGTAACGAACCATTATAACAAGATCCCGAAGTCCCATAAAAATCACCACCCGTTCTCTCCACCGCATCTCCAGTAGGATAATCTAACCCAATAGAAGTTCCATAATATTTAGAGTTCCAATTTTTATGGTAATCCCCAAGATCGTGCATATTAATAGTAGAATTACGATTAGCAACCAAGCAAGCTCTTGTAGCATGTAATTGCACCCTAGTATGGTTATTAGGAGTATCAAGGAGGCTCCACCCGCTAACGTCTATAAGCCCGTTTTTTTGATGAGGACCTATTTGAATAGTAGAGTTATCTTCAGCTAATGCATCCACTCCATACTGTACAATAGAAGTAGGACCAGCAATATTTATAGTAGAATTTTGCCCAGCGTATATTCCTGCTGTGTGCTGTTGCTTACTCCAAAGGACTGGTCCAATAATTTTGGTAACAAAATTTTGTGTACCATTTAAGTCTAAAGTACTATTATTATTGACATAAAAAGCCCCTCCTTTAACAGGAGCATTGACTACAGCTTCGGCACTATCATCTATAGAAACTAAACCTACCGCATTAGGACATACAGCGTTCATATAAGATCCATTTTCTACGGAGACTGAAGGAACAGTAGTTCTTTCCCCTCCATAATTTTGAACCGAGTGGTTTCCACTAAACAGTAGTTGGGTGTATTTAGTATCCATTCCACTAACATAAGTTGGAATAAATTCCGACTCCTTCATTGTTACATGTTGTCCGTTTTGAAAGAAATTAGTAATAGGATTGAACGGCCCAAGTCTGGTGATTAATTCGCCGTTCTTATTATAATTAAAAATAGAGCCATCGGAATCTAATCCTGCCTCTTGGTTATGATCTATGCTTACTTCAGACACCCTACAAGTAGAGTTTTCTAATTTAACTCCAACATTATTCTGGAAGGAGGATAATCTACCGCCCAAATTAAGTAATGATTGTTTGGCTTTAACGCCCTCCTCCTTATTAAAGAAGGTTTGTAGAACTAAAGTATCAATACCGTTAGCCATCGCATCAGTATCTCTCGTACCAGCAGTATTCCTTCCGTACCCATACTTTGGAGGAGTGATGATTTCCGAATTCTCTAAATCAACTCCCACTATATTGCGAGAAAATGCAAAGGGAGAATCTACGGGGCGACCATATGCCGCTGTAATAGCAGCACTTAAAGTAATATTAGAATTTAAAGCTCTAAGTCCTGGAGTTTTATTGGAAGTTGTTTTAAGATTTAGATAATTGGCTCCTTGATCTTCTAATTCATAATTATGACAAGCAATAAAGCCCCTGTTTAGAATCACATTAGAATTGTAGGCAGCTATCCCCGCATCTTTACATCTGGTGGCAGTGCAATTTTCTAGGACAACTTCAGAGTTCTGAATATCAAAACCAATTTGTGTTCTTTGAGTCGCCGCAGAATCAGTAAGATCTGCTTTATTTCCCCCATCTACACAGAAACCTCTAATAAAGATATTACCCGCACAGTTGTTAATAGTAACATTACTTAAAGCATTGGCATAAATAAACCCAGTAGTACGAGTTGAATATTCATCAATATAATCTATATCTGGTCTTTGAATATCCGTTCCTTGCCACTTATTCATAATCTGAATATCCGAACTTGCCGAATTATCTGCATATGGAGCTACATTAAACCCATTAACATTAGTGTCCATCAGGCCACTACCAGTATCTGCAAATTTAGACGAAATAGTTACTGTTTTTGTAGAAACGGCTCCTACATTACTCCACTCAGGGGGTAACATAAAGGATCTAGTAAAATTATTCCAAAATGTCCAAGGATTAGATAATTTAGAGTCTATAGGAACACCGCTTAGACCAACACAGAAAGTGTTAGCCATAGTATTACTAGTATCTATAGAACTCATAATTATAATACTACTTCCATCAGCAGCCCCGTTCTCTGTACTGGAGACTGAGGCAGATGTTGTGGCATCTTCTCCCGCAAGAACTTTTGCAAACCCCCTATTAATAATTTCTATACCCGATCCAGATGCTGCAAACTGCTTATTCTCTAACCGCAGATCCCCTAACTGACCACTAACACACACTTCAATAATAATAGGCTGCCTAATGGTGTTGGGAAGGGCTCCTATTGCTCCAGAAAGAGTACTAAAAATTTTCTTATTATCTACTCCGCAGTCAGACACTGTTAGCATTATAGAATCAACACTTACTCCAGGGTATCCTGCCATCTCATGTAGATAATCATCCCTACCCTCTAAATCATAAAGAGGAAGATTGTCCTGCTCCCAATTATAAAAAGAACTAGAATCAAATTTATAGACTGGATCAGTCCAAGAATTAATTAGTTGCCCCGTTCCAGAAGCTAAATATAAATCGTATTGGTTAAATGCCATGTTAGAAGTTTAAGGTCCATTTAAAGATTAAAGCAAAATCATTTGTTTTTGTAATATTAGTAAAGGGTCTGTACGCTACCATTGGAGCCCTTTTTGTAGCGTACCCAAAGGGATTCTGCATGAAAAGACCCACTTCATTAAGAATATGCCCATTACAAGCAGTTTTATCAATGTATAGTATATAGGTAACAGAATTTAAATCAACTCGTTTAATACTATTGTCAGAAATTAGACCAAAATACCAATCATCTACTCCTTGAGAATCGAGTGCAGCCCCTCCATCCCAATCCATAAGCTCTTGAAAAACTACAGGAAGGTTGGTATCTGCCCCCGTATGATAATCCGAGATACCATTTTCTTGTCCCAAGGCAGAAGCCATTAAAAAGGAGGATACCCCATAGGTCTCTAAAACAGTATCCCCTTTAACTCCCAATTGAAAGTATCTAATTTGAAAGTTAGTTATGTCTGTAGCCCCAGAACCTGCATAAAGCAGACCTAGGCTTACCCCCATCCCAGAAGTGATGGTATTTTGTTGACCGAATACCTGCTCCTCCCTTCCGTCTTCATAGACTTTATAAATTTCTAAATGTCCTGAGACATCTATTGTATCATTATTCTTCATAGTTTCACCAATATATTATAGATAGGGTGGAAGTCTCTCATTACCTTCCCCGTCTTTCTCCTTCTCCTCCACCAATATAGTGATCATCCACATTACTGGAAATACCTAAAAATCCAATACTCCAATGAATCACTAATGAAAACTCTGAAGTCTTTCCCACAGCAGCAAAACTTCTATAGGCCATAAGAAGGGGAGAATCATCTTTGAATCCTTTAGGGTTTTTAGCAAATAACCCAAGCTCCGTAATGCTTTTTCCATTTGCTGTCCTCTCATCTAGAACTATTTCACTTTCAAAAGAATCCATAAAAAACCTAGAAACTCTTCCCTCTTTTATCTTTGCAAAATATTCATCACTTCCACTAAAAATAATTGAGGAAAGGGGGGCACTTGTATTAAGTAATTCTGTATAGGTAAGGGGTCTAGCAGTACTCATAGTAGAAGCATTAAACCCTCTATATCTTTGCTGAATAATAAGATCAGTGTCCTCTCCATAATCAGACCAATCAAAGGGGGCACTCAATTGATAAAAAGTGGAAGATGCTTGACGGGGAGGGGTAGAGACATACCCAATAGCACTAGTACCTACTTGAAAATAATAAGGACAATAATCATCGGGATAATCAGAACCTGTATTTGTCTGAAGATCTATAAAAGCAGATCCTAACCCAGCAGTAACTAGATTAGCTCTATCTAGCACCACTTCTTGGGTGCCATCCTTATAAACTTTACAAACTGTAATGTGTCCTTTAATCATGAATTGACCTAAAATCTAGTGTCCATTTAATTATTAAGTTATTAATCTGTTGAATGCCTGGAGACAATCCATTATCTTTATTTCTAACCAAATTTTCAGTAAAAGTCTTCTTAGCAAACAATCTATATTCTCTGTTATTAGCCCCAGCACTATCTAAAGGCCACTCAAGATGATTAACCACTGGGGCAGTAACATCAGCAAAACATTTTTTTACATCAAAAGTCCATAGTCCTATATGATGAAGACCTCCATAGATATTAAACATTTTACAGTCATCTGGGTGAAGAGATAGGCAAAATTGAATTCTAGGATCTTTTACAAAGGTAAGATAGTCTTGAGCCCCTACCCCAGAAACAGTAGGACGCCCTCTCCAGCTATTAGAATTAGCGTACCTCCAGTCAGGGCTCCATTCACTATCTGCTAAATCTACAGGAAGTACTCTACAAAACCCTCGGTAGTCCACATTACCCCTCCCATTAAAGGATGCTACGGACCCTACTCCATCGGCACTTGCTACAAGATTAAGAGTTCTGTCAGCAACAAAATCCCCCTCTAAGGAAGAAACTAAGGCAGTCCAAAAATTTCCGTAACCATGCCCATCAGCAGCATTCCAACCCACAGCAAAGGCTCCAACTGTATAGGCAGAGGCATCACCTAAATTAAAGTTAATCCTATTTTCAAACTGTCCGAAAGATCGTGTTCCATCTCCACTCACATTAACATAAGCAGTATTAACATCTTCTAGTTTAGTATCCAAGGGGTCTGGGTAAGAAGGAAGTTTATACGGAGGAGTATAAGAGGAGGCAGTAACACCTCCTGCAAAGGTGCTACTTACCCATAAAGCCCTTACTATTCGATTTGAGGTAACACTCCTATCTGGGTTAACCCAGGAAGTAGGGTCCTCTATAGCAGCCAAAGTAACATAGGACGCAGGGGCACCAATAAGCTTTTCATTACAAGTACCTGTTGACGATACAGCATCATTACCGAAGTTTCCTCCTGCTGGTCCGAAAGAGATAGCATTCACTCTCCAATTAGAGGTATCCATTATAGCGGGGGCAACTACTGAAACACTAGAGGGAGTGGTTAGCATATCTACAATAGTTTCCCCTGCCCCATCTACAACCAGATTACTTTCTGTATGCAGCAGTCTACAGGACCCATCATCCTCTATACTAAAAACCTCTACCTTACCTCTCATTTATTTCCACCATTGTTAGGAAGTTATGATTTGAATCTATCGTATTGGGATACATTTGAATATTTGATCTGTAATTTAGTCTACTACCACCACTTACTTCCATAATACCAGAAGTGATGGTAGAGTTTCTACTAGCCAAATTAGTACTAAGATCATTGAAGAATCTGAACACTGCCTTCAAATCTGAAATATCTAATTGAGCTTCTCCGTATTTAGTTTGGATAACTGCTTTATTATAGTTAGTAATATCTTTTACCTGGATATCTTCTAAGACCATATATTGAGAAGAACTCCCTTTCATTAGGAAAAACTCAAGAGTATACTTCTGATCTAGTCTATGTACCTTTCCAAACTGCCCCCTATATCGAGGGGGCGGTATAAAGTGTTTATTATTTGTAGAAAAATTAAACTTAATAGTATTAAGAGTTTTTTTACTAATATTAGCAATAGCTTGTTCATTAGATCCTGGAACAAAATTATAAGCAACACACCTATAGTCTGTTACATCCTCCACATCCCCCCTTGTGAAATCTCTACTTTGAGACCTATTAAGTACCTTATTTATACCTCCAGGCCCCGACAGATCAGAAACGGCTATGGGTTCCCAATAGTTCTCTGATGTTCCACAAGAATTATCTCGTGCCACATAGGACCATATTTGATTAAGTTCAGGATCTGTATGAATCCAGAATCCTAAACTTAATCCTCCCATAAAGGTACTACTGAGATCTAGATTGTGTGCCTTAACAGTAACCTCATACTCATGATTTGGTTCTAGAAAATTTCTAGCTAAATCAGTAGAATCAGAATTATCAATTCTTACTCTAATTCTGGGGAGAGTATTTCTTGTTTCTGGCCTATGGTACTTAATAATTTGATTATTAATCAAATACTTAGCGTAGGAATACTTGCTCTGATTATCTCTAGTTAAATCAAAGATAGAAAATATGGTATGGTCTCTAAACAGATAAGAAGTAGAAGTATCAACTAATTCAATCGAGCTTACTAAATGCCTATTTCTAAACTCTGGATAAGATAAGAATAAATCCCCTGCATCTGACGCTGCCGAAGTCCCTAGATCATGATTACCTTTTCCGTTCATCCCAGAAACACTCAAGACCCCACTTCCTCCATAGTAAGAAATATCAACCTCTTCTGTAGTTGTACTGGCTGCTAAATACCCACTAACCTCTAATGCGGAACCGTCTATATCTAAATTAGAATTATAAATTAAAGGTCCATAAGTATGGGTAAAAATATTTGGACCTCCAATTAGATCATAATTATTATTAGTAGCGTGTCCAGAAAAAGTGCTTAGATAAGTATTAAATAAACTGTGAACCTTTGGTCCAAAAGTAAAATGCTCATAATAGCTAAGGGACTTATCAGACGCTTCTTGGTTATTAAGGTAGTTTCCCATAGACTTAGGAATATCTAAACCTCCATAGGCTGCACTTTGAGCATACCATGCACTAAAATTAGCTGGCTCCAAGAGAGAATTACTTACTGCCCAGTCAGGATTGATAGCCCCATTCTCCCCAAGATATCCAGATACCATAGAGCTTGCCTGAAGATACTTTTCAGTATCATGAGTTTTATTCATTACATATAAAATTTCAGGGAGCATTCCCCTTCTACCATAAGTGTTACAATCAGAAGAAGCAACGTCCTGTTTAATTCTAGAAGCAAAAGTATTACTAATATCATAACCGAAGAACGCATTAGATGAGCTTAAATTTTCACAAATATTCCATACCCCATCTAAAGCTTCCCTTCCTAATAAGGTTCCAATCCCATATTTTCCTCGGCTTGGCCTAACAATAACATCCTCATATCTTAAAGAAGAGGGAATAAACCCTAAAGGAAGATATCCTAATCCAGAAGAGTAATAGGTTGTGGATAGCTCTAAACTTCCTGGATTATTTCTACCTCCTCTGGTAAACAGTTTATTCTCTGGGAGGAGATTATGGTAGTTTCTTCTCCGTAATGAGTTTCTTCGTACAGCCGTATAGTCGTTAGCTGCATAGAAGGATTCTCCTGTTCCAGACAGCAGTGGATCACTAGGACTGTCCACTGCTGTCCTCTTGAACCTGTGTGGAGATAGTCCTTCTTGCGTTGCCACATATTCCATATTTACGGCGCAGGTTTCAAAGTTTGTTGTAACTGTACTAGATCCCTCATAAAGATTAGTAAAGTTAGGTCTCCATTCTCTACAATCGTTATCCCCAATAGCGTCTAATCCGTCTGCTACATCTGAAACAGTTAAAAGAACTTGTGGTATAGCATGAGCAGGAACAACTTGGTCTAAAACTTTCATAACCTTTGTTATACCATACTTAGAAGAGGCTGTACGTTTATAAGTATACCAATTAAAATCACTAGAAGTAAAATTCATAAGGAAGTGCGAAGACTTCCCATTCCACATACTCAAGAGACTTAAAGGATCTGGGGTTCTCTCACTAGTTGCTTCTTTAATAATGTTAGCATAATTAGGAGGATACGTTTTTTCTTTTGTAAATAAAAGAAAACTATTTAAAACCTTCTCGGTATCTAAACTTTGTCCTAAATTAGATTTAATATAATCAACTACTTGTGTAACAAAATTATATTCTACACCAAAACAATTAAGGTAAAACCCGATACGTTCTACCAAATTGGTGGTTAATTGGGTGCCCGTGTAATATTGTCTCTTCTCATATGGAGGAACCATAGCCACTCTGCCCCTGTATCTAAACAAGAAATTAGGGTCATACACTAGAGTTAATAGAACCGAGCTAGAAGTTTTAACAGATCCCGTATAGAAAAGGGGGTTAAAACTACGAGGATCACGACTAGGTACAATGTTATAAAGACCAGTATAAGGTTCTCCATCTAATAATAATTGAGGTGAAGGAAAAGGTTCCCCTCCCAAATAAAATGCATCAGGAAATTCTCGCACTAAATCAAAAATAATTTTATCTACTGCATACTTAATATTCGTATCCATACTCGTAGTAGAGTAATGAGGGATACCGAATTTAAGAGCTACCTCAGGAGTGTAAGAAGTAAAATCCTTAAAAGTATTTGAACTAGTAGCTAACGAATAATACATTATATCGGGAATATAGGATTCCCATAACTCAGAAAGGGTGTTACTAGTTGTAACATTAAAAATACCTGTAGAGAACACGGTATCCAACAAATATTGGATTGATCTCTTAGTACCTTTCATTTTATAAATATAAACTGCATTCCTTAGCTGAACTCTCCACTTATCATAATCAGCCCCAATGTACTTCCAACCAATAAGCTCGCCTAACAACTCCAGGAACTCTTCAGGACACTTACCTATATCATAAAGGAGACTAAGCTCATTTTGTTCAGCAAGAGTATCAGCAAATCCAAAAGACATAGCCTCTAAAAATCTAACTAATGGACCAGCCTCTTCTGTGTCTGTGATAAGAGTTCCATCTAGGATAGCCGTAGAAGTAGTTAAATAAGTATCAAACGCAGTTTGTACTTTTCTATCAGGACTATTTAAATAATGAGGAGAGTATACAACAGTGTTTAAAGTTTTTAGTCTGTCTAATAATTGAGTACCGCTCGTATAAACTCCAGAAGGGGTGTTAGTACCTGAAACATAGTCTACGGGAATAACTCTATCAGATAACCCCCACACAGCCTCATTTTTCCATAGATACTCTTGATATAGATTAATAGTATCTTCTAAAACTACAGAACGACCAAACCAAAGTGTATTAGTTATTAATTCAGCTAAACCTGAGGAAGCATCATATCCATTAGTGGGGCCTAACCTATTTAGGAAATATAACCATCCCAAATTATTGGCTAAATATTTATAAGTTCCAGAAGAATCACTAGCAAAAGCACCGTTTGTTAGTGCATACAAATCTGCTGTCGCATGATGACCCGTACAGACCATAGGTATAGAGGGCAAAAAAGTTCCACTTACATAATTTAAAAACTCTGCACTAGAAGTATAATCCTCGTATGAAACTCCTAAAGGGAGAAGTATATCCCTCATAAAATCATCAGGACTAATTTGGGCTGGAGACTGCTGCTTATGAAAATACTTAGCAAACCCCGAAGGACTATTAATAGCAGAGAGATGGGAATCATATTCTAAAGCAGAAACTGGCAGAATAGTATCTTGATTTTTATTAGCTAAGATATGAGAGTTAATAAGCTGATTAGGAAAAGAGACTTGGGTTCCACTAATGGCTTGTTCGTCTGAAAAATAAAAATTAGGAATAATTTTCCTAATAGCGTCTAAGTAATTTTGCTTAAAATACTTTTGAGAAGTTGCAATACTCTCAATATTGTCTTTAGCATTGACTACAGCTACAATCTCAGGAATAACCTGATTAAGGTCATTTATCTTAGATTTTTTTATGTATCTTCTTGACATTACAGGAGAACGGTATTAATTGTAAAGTTATTTAGTTGGATAATCTCATTAAAGTCTACAGAAGTAACATCAGGAAGGTTATCAACCGTAGCAAATCGCACATGAGGAAGTCTAAAAATTTCTCTAGTAAGATCCCCGCTGACAAAAGGTGCCCCAAACTCAGAATTATCAACATTAAAATATTGAAGGATGACGTTCTTTGTTTCTTGCTCAATCTGAGACTCTATAGATTTTAATTCTCTATCAATTCGAATGGTAACAACAATATCCAAAGTTCTGATTAAACCGTCTACAACTACCACCTCATCTGTTAACATTTTTTTAGGTTCTATCTCTTCTAAAAGTTCCTTTTTAAAAGTGGTAGAAGCTTTTTGTAGGGTGACATCATTAGCTCGTTCTAAAGTATAAACATCAATAATATTTCCAGAAGAAAAAGCATCTCGTACTACTGCTGTAGTCTTTCCTATAGTACCTTGTTTACTTCTAAAAGTATTTCCAATAGCAACAAAATCTTCTAAAGTAACTACCCTATCTTGTCTCTTAAAAGTATAAGGGGCATATTTTTTAGCGTGTTCCGCAGTCTCTGCTGACGCACCTCCTGTAGCTGCTGATATGTTTTCAGTAGTAAAAGTAGAGGTCCCCGCAACACTTAATTCTCCAGTAGTTTCTACGTTAATAACACCAGCACCTATATTACCTCTAGTTCCCCCTCCCACTCTATAAATAACAGTAAAACTTGCTCCTGCTGGTGGGGATATCCCTAAAGCATTATCCCCAAATAAAAGTGTTGCAGCATAATTCTCATCACTAATTACTTGAAAAATTTTATCATCAGTACCCGATGCTGAATACAGCCTATTAACTTGGGTATATGCCCCTTGGGCTGGGTTATCTGCTTGTGGAGTTGTAACATAAACCTGCACACTGCCATCAATAATGGGAGCGTCTGTTAGTGTAATTCTTTTATTTCCCTCTAAAGTATTAAATGTACCCTGTTGAACGGTTAAAGCCCCTTCTAATAGTGCTATATTATGAAAAACTAAATCCCCTTCAGCCTCCGCTTCCTCTAATGCTATACTGGCAGTAGGATTTTGAATATCTTGAATTGCATTATTAACAATTTTATATAAAGTATAGTTAACAGGTGCCCCGTCTTCTTTAGAGGTTATAGCGAAGACCCTTTGGGAAGGGCTAAAAGTAACTGGGTACTCTCCCGCTAAACTAGTTTTATGTGTAAGCCGTGCAGAGGCTGCTGCTCCTAAAGGTCCACGCATATCCACCCCTACTAATTCTAAAAGCTTCTTTAAATTATTTCTAGTCTTAACTGTTCTTAAATAGTTTTCGTTAGCCAGCATGTCTCCCTTTAGAGAGAAGACTGTACCCATATATGCCACTACTTCTACTAGCATTAAACCTAAATCTGATTCTGAAAAGTTTTGGTAGTCTAAAGGATATACTGATTTAATATACCCCAATAAGTTTTCTCTAAGGGAATAAAAATCTGTTCCCGCATAATCAATATATTGATTTTTTTTACGGTCAGGAATAGTCCCTAGTTTCATAAAATCTGTGCTTGTTGTTCCTGAAAATACCATTATGCTACCTTAACCTCTGCGTCAAAAATATCTAAGGACCCATCCAAAAGTTGAAGGGTTAGTTTTACTACAATCTCACTTCGTACTGCTTCCAATTCATTAGATAAAACACTTATACTAATCACATGCGCCATACTAAAATAAGTTTTTAAAGTTTTTAAAATTTCTGTCTTAATAAGATAAAAAGTAGTTTCATCTAAAGGTTCAAACACATACTTCTGAAGGGAGATTCCATAATTTGGAAGCATTATTCTCTCTCCACGCTCACACAAAAGAAGCTGTCTTAAATTGTTCCTAATGAGGGAAAGACCTTGAGCCTTACTAAAATAACCCCCCTCATTTAAATTAGTTCTAAGCTCAGGAGGGTGGCCTGTAGCCGTTTTAAAAGAACCAGCAAGGGGATACACAAAACCATTCTTACTTTTAATTTTTGAAGTAATAACTTTCTTAACATTAATACTGGTTTTTGCTCCGTAAGTGTTGTGGGTAGTAGTAATAGCCATTTCTAGTATTCGTAAGTTCTAATATTGGTGAAAAACCCTTTCTGAGCTTTATAGTTCTTTAATGCCTCCGCAGCAGTAATCGCTCTATTATATAGTTTAAGACTTCCTAAGAACCCATACAAACCACTTTTTTTACCTCCCCATTTTCCTCCCATGAAATTCATCCCCTCATTAGATCCAGAAGAGTAGGTTCTGAGGTCTTTAGTATGCATACCGTCAGTATAACCTCCTCCTATAACCCAGGGAGTAAAAGCAAGTCTTGTTCTCCCTCCAGGTTGGGGACCGTCCCAGTACCAAAAATCTCTGTATCCAAGACTATCGGGGGGAAACAAGGGAGCATTGGGGGGGAGATCTTCCTCATATTGGACATCGTAAAAGAAAGAAGAAGCATTTACCATAGAAGGGATTTGGGGAGGTCCTACCTCTCCAAAGGTCCTCTCTACGCTAGATGCAGTTAACAAGTTCCCATTTAAATAAATACTTACTAAATCTTGTCCGTAATCTACCGTAACGGTAGTATGAACAAAGCCACTAGAACAATCATTAAACATGTCTCCAACAGAAGTAGTAGTAGAAGTATCTATAGAAATCCCATAAAACCCACTAGGGGCTACTTGATCAGTAGGACAGTATTTAGGATCCCCAGAAGCCGCTAAGAAAGCAACCCCACTAGTATTAATAGATTGAGTAGGGCTCATATGAAATACAAGACCCTCAAGTATGTCATTATCGGCAGGATTATTACTAGGTCCAAATCCCTTAGTAATACGTCTATCCCGTGTAAAGCCCATTAACAATCCTCTGACAGTATCCTCATCCTTCTTAGGACCTATACTCCAACTCTCATCAGTAGAACTATAAGTCCCTCCTCTATTCTCACAAGAAAGAACAACTCTGTGGAGAGCAGATAAAGACTGATCCCCATTCCATCCTAATCCATTAGCCTCGTCAAGGTCTGGTAAATGTGTCCAAAAATCAAACGTAGCTCCTGTTTTATTATATAACAAACTATCTATATCCGAATAACCGCTTTGAAGTTTTCCATATCCATAGGGTCTATATGCTGAATATAAATACTCATTGTTAGTAGTATACTTACTTACTTTAGTATTACCGTCACCGTTTACCCCAGAAAAGAAGTTACACATTCCTCTAAAATAAGGAAGTCCTATACCTGACGGGAACATACTATCTATAGAAGACGCAACCAATTGTGCAGCACCTTCGCTAGAGGAGCTTGTAGCACAGTTTATTGATAAATACTTAGAGGAATCTGGTTTAACTATATCTGCATCTAAAAAGTTATAAACACTAACGAGACCGTTTGTAGTAATTTGATCAGTTAAAGATAGCAAAGTTCCACTAGTCCCACTAACAGGAAAATCAGAAGTAATTATTTGACCAACTCCCACAGGGGGCACCATTAAACCTTCTACAGTAAAAGCGTCTTGAGGGATGTCACTCTTAATAAAAGTAGGACAGAGGGGGAGAACCACCCCAGAGACCTCACCAGGATTGAAAAGTAGATGTTCTTGCTTTTGTTTTTCAATTGCAAGTAAAGAAGCATCTAAATCTACGAAATTATTAATAGGGATCCGTCCCTTAATCGCTGGAGCATCAGTGGGAGAAAGTAGTATATGCACTTCAATTTGTTTTTTCCGTTTATTAATTTTTTTATCATGGGCAGCTACTTTAGCATAGAGAGTTTGGCGTTGATTAGTTAAAACGGCACTATCTTCAGCATACCCCTGTTGTTGAAGCTCAGTAATATAGGAGGAGAGATCATATACTTCTCTATTACGTTGATCAATAATAACCTGTAAGAAGTGATCTTCTGCATAAAAATCTTGTACCAAAGGACTTTCATTAATCTGATCTATATCAAAAGCGGTATTAGCCCATTTATTAAACGTAGCCCACTTTACAGGATCCCCCTTTCCCCCTAGGTTAGGGTTATAAGCATGCAACCACTCTACAGCATTAGCAGGGACTCCAGTTCCAGGAATAGCATTACCAGAAGAATCATAGTAAATTGCATTAACAATATTAGTAATACATCCAGAGTAGTCTAATCCTCCTCCATAAGAATCATAGTAAACCCCCGTTTTAGAGAATAAAAATTGTCCATCTTTTGACACAGGAGGAAGCATACCACTAGAATTAATAACATCTACAAAAGGATTAAAAGCATCTCCAGATAAATCAGGAGGAACAATAGGGAATCCATCACGCCCCGCTTCCGCATCCACTAAAGTAAAGGTGGTTGCTCCAGAGAGAGCTTCCCCCAGAGTTTGTCCGAACCAAGGGCTATTTGGATCATCGTTTCTCATGTTTTTCCAGAAAACGGGCTCTGGATTATTCTCTGGGTCTGCCAAACGAGCTTGTTGAATTTCTCTAATGTTTTGTTGTTGGGCGTCTGCTTGAGCCACAAACCCAGCAGCCTCCTCTAAAATTTCCTTATTTTGATCATAAATCAAACTAGCAGCCTTAAGTGCTGGAGGGGGTGCGGGGAAAGACTCCACGATATTCCCGTTTGCATCCACCATGTCAAATCCAGCCATCTTATCTGCAATAGCAGAAGGCCCTTTTTGAAGAGCGTTAAAGGATTTCATCTTATCTATACACGATTTCATAACATCAAGCTGATTAGCAACATTCTGTCCTATAACCCAAGCTTCTGCTCCAAAACCTAAGATAGTACCCAAGCCATGTAAGTTATCAAGACCTTGTAGTAAATCCTGCTCTACCCCCTGATTTGAGGAACTAGAAACAAACACAAATCTTCCCAAAGTAGTATCGTATTCAATAATTCCAGTATCCAAGAACACCTTTCTCATTATATCTTTGAATACAGAATCAGCTAAATTTTTGCCATCTTCAATTCCTGAATTAATAGAGTTTAAGACTGGGGAGGGGAAGGCGTTTAAAACATCTTTAGCAAAATTTAACATGCACTGAGGAACTCCAAAATGGGTTCCCATAGCATCTAAAATAGGGGTTGGTGAGCTTGTAATAATACTTGCTGCTTTTGAAAAATCGAATGTTGCCATATTAGTTCCTAAGGAGTATACCCTCCGCTATTCGCACCGTCTGCGTCATCATTTAAATAGATATAAGGGCCACCATCTATATGTACGGCCCCACCATTAATATCTACTTCCTTTCCATTAATTTCTACTTCGGTCGATCCATTAAGTTGTACCAAAGGGGCGTTAATTTCTACTTCTAGATCACTCTGAAGTGTAATCTTTTTATTTGCTACTATATCTACTGTTCCTCCTGATTCTACAATCACCCTGCTATGAGGTCCTGGGGTATGTATATGGACAACTGAATCCTGTTCTAAAGCACTTAGAGATATGTTGTTATGGTGAGACAGTAATTGAATGCAGCCCGTACTTTCGTTTCCAAAAACTCCCTGTCTACTAGCCTTATACCCCCCAGCACCAGGATCTCCTAACCCAGTAGAGGGGTTTCCAGCCCCATCCGTTCTTCCATCACAGTTGATTCCTCCACCATAGGATTTAGATGAAGTAGATTTATTTTCAATCTCTACATTAAGACCATCCTCTACCCAAATATGAAACCTATTCATGAGCGTATACATGTTCACAGGACCATGAGTTCTCATATGGTACTCTCCTTGAGCAAAGGGGCTTTGGGCACTCATACCACTACTCCAAATAAAGAAGTCCTTACCCCTGTGTTCGTTTGTCATAACAATCCCATCTACAATGGGACTGTCAACAGCCTCAATCCGTTTCCCGTTTCCACTCATGATCCCAACTCTAAAATCTTGAAAGGGCTGCTTGGATCTTTCAGTAGAGTTATATCTTTCTGAAATTTTAAAAGCATCTCCTCCATAGTTCGTAATACCAATAGCTTCTGGTGTAATTCCCTTTCCATCATACATATCTTGGAACCTCCGAGGCCACGAACCCTTCTGATCTTCTGTCATTTCAGGGAACATCCCCTCTGGAATATTTGGTCCTGCTAATCCAGGCTTATCTTTTTCTACATAAGATATAAAATCTTCCGCAGCCTGAGGTAACTCAGAAATATCTAAAGGTACATCCTTATTAAGACCTGTAATAGCCCCCATTACAGAACCTATATAAAAAGTTCCTCTAAGCTCATCTCCCTCAAGATTTACTGAATCCTCATACAAGCATAAAACTTGGCTGCCCGCTGGAGGTATTGCTATAAATCCTTGCTGACTATTGCCATAAGGGGTGACATATCTCACATCTTCCGTTTGATCTAATTTAAATGCAACTTGGAAGACACCCGTTCTGGTAACATCAGCCTTACTCTTTACAGTTCCTATTTTTAATCTAAGTGTCATTTTATGTCTCGTAAACCTCTTTATCTTCTTTAATTAGTGCAGCCCCTTTTCCTGCTCCTTTTACGATTAAAAATTCTGACTCAACCGTATCCGCACTTATAGTGTGCTTAAAACTAAAAAGATTATAAATACCGCTAAACCAAGTTGAGGGCTTATTAATAGAACCGCTTTCTGATACGGCTTTCGTAAACTGCGGTTCTACACAGTATAATAGACAAGCTCTATTCATCACTCTTCTCATACTAGCAAGATTAAAAAGTGGAAGAGTTGTAACCCTCCCTGTCATTGCTGAATTAGTAATTTTATCAGCAACCTTCATACTATGAGTTATAAAGGGCTTAGAGGGGGCATTTCCTGGCATATTTTTAGTTGATAAAGGAATAGGATCTGGTTGAGTAAAAAGAGCAGAGAAGGCTTTCCACATAAATATTTTAAATTTATCTTTTTGGGCGTCTCCCTCAAAAGTCATATCCTTTATATCTACAAAATCTTTTTCTCCCAAACTATTAAAAATAGTATTCCACTCATCAAAGTCCTGAACATCATCCCCATTCCACCAATCCGCATCATAATAAGGTTCAATCAGTTTCCAAAAACCCTTAGGCACATTATCTTTATCTTTATCAGCTAAATCTAAATTAGCCATTTTTTGGAACATTGCCGTATAAGTTCCTGCGAAATCTTTTGGAACAATTCCAGCCACCTTCGCTTGTCCTGGAAGGGAGCCTGCTGCTCCTGTACTCATAGCTGCGAAATAAATTCCATCAATATCAATATCTACACCAAGAACATTAGGATTCTTTACCCCAAAAGTAAATACTGGCATTCGTGACGATTGTAAAGGCTGGTTCTTTTTCAAACTAGCAAGACTGTTACTCTCTAAATTGGTATCTTCTGTAAGAGCTAGAGCCTCCTCAAGATCCCCACTATTCATAGGACCAAAAGGACCAATCCACGGTATGGGATATACTAAGTCTATTACATTCTTCATATAGCCAATATCTAATCCATCAATAACATCTAAAGGATGGACAGTTTGTACCATTTTGGTTTCAGTAAACCACTCAATATTATCCTGACTCAGTGTAGGCTCCTTATCTTTGAGATTCTCAGATGTATCTAAACCAAACTCCTGAGCCATTTGTTGACTGCTATATTCCAGCATTCTAGCTTCCAGAAAGTTATTAATAAAAACATTATCTCCCCAATAAAGTAAGGGTTCTGCTGGAGTGTTTATTAATCCCGATCTATGCATAATTCTTAATAACTCAAAATCTGTTTCTCCTTTTACTTGTGTTAGAAAATCCATTTTTGGTGGAGAGTCGTCTGGGGCAAACTCTTCAATTTTATTTTGAATCGCTTTTCCAACTGCTGATAGTTTTTCTAGAAAGGTCTGGGAAACGTAATCACATTCCATAACTGCTTTAATATTTTTACTCTCAAACCAATCTCCAACATCTTCTACACATTCACACTCTTCTAAATTTTCAAAAGTATTCTCCCCCACAGGTCCGTTGGAGGAATGAACTCCTGGATTCATAGAAGACTCAGTGGTTTGACACAACTTCATCCCAATTCCCTCTAAAGCCTCACCAAATCCCTTAAGATAATCTACCTCAAAATCAACATCAATTGTAGTATCCCTTTTTATCCAATCAGGGGCTCTCCAACTAGCACTATTAACACAGTCCTCTAAATACTTCTTAAGATGCTTATCTAAATCAGGAAAACAAACTAAAACATTATCATAGTTTGTACCGTTTTTAATAAACTGTGTTATAGCATCTTTTACTACTTTATGAAAACTTGGTCTATTGGGCCGTCCCAAGTAATAATCAATATCTTCTTCAGCATAAGCATCGGTATCAATGTCAGGAGAAACTCCTTCTACTTGATTGTTGGCTTTATAGATCTCTTTATATTTATCAGCATAAGCTTTGGCTGCATCCTTATTAAATATTCGATAGGACTCTCCCTTTGTAACAAGACCCTTTGTAAATAAGGATCCAAAAGGTTTAACTCCCATTCCCTGCACAGCATTAGGGTGCGCACTTATCCCAGCAAATTTCAATTTTAGAGTGCGGGGCTCTGGCCCAGCAAAAGAATAATCAACCCCTATAATTCTTCCATAACAGTGTACAGGAGCCCAGTCTATCAAGTCATCTCCACAACCATAAGTAATATAAATAGGTCTTTGAAATTGTGTAGTGGCTGTTGCTAACTGTTTATTGAGGATCTCAATAGCGGCATCGTTCTCATTAATAGCTTCTCCCGCTTCTACCTCCCCCTGTAGCCCTGTACCTTTAGAAAATAATGTTTCCTCTTCCCCAATTTTATCTTCTACGGCTGCTAATTCGTTAGCTAGTTTTTTTAGTTTTTCAGCAGAACCATCAATATTGTTTAATCGCCTCTCTTCTTTTTTTAGTTTGGTTCTAAGAGATTCTTGAAAAACTAGATCATTTTTCTTTTTAAGAAGATTTCTACCCACTGGATTACTTTTAATATCCAAAATTCCTTCTACGGTGTTATCCAACATAGCCTGTTCAAAGACTCCCTGAGGGTCCATGAGTTCTATCTCTACAAGAGCGTCTGATGCTTCCCCACCTACTGAATGGTTAAGGGAAATAAAAGTAGATCCAGGGGCATTATTAAAAATATAGGTTTGAGGATTAGAGGTTATAGTAGAACCAATAAGATTTAAACCTAGTTGAGCCTGTAGTCTAAAGGCTTCCTGTTGATCTTTATATATTTTAAACGCTTCTAAAGATCCCATTTCCTGAAATTTAATCATAACTTCAGGGTCATAAGACATGACAATGTTTACTGTGGGAACAACTTGCATATTTATATTATAGGCTTATAGGGATTCTAATAGGATCTCCAGTATTTAACGCTTCGAACACATCAAATGCCGAATTTCTTTCGCAAACTATCCACCACGCTGCTGGAGTATCTAAATACAGATTAGAAATTAGGTCGGGTCTATGCTCATATCCAGCGGGTATTTTACCAGAAAGACCTTTAAAAGATCGACTACTCCCACTTCCTCCAAAAGTATTTTCATATTGAGTACTACCAACGCTAGTAGGAATACGAACTCCTTTGTGGGATATAGTTACATATCCAAAACCACTTCTATTTCCAGGATATTTATTTTGCATATTTTAACCTTCAGACCAAAAGCCCTGTTCTGGGAGAGGATCTGTTGTGTAGGGTGAATTTATAGCACTCTCCCATCCTGCAAGATTATCTCTCGTTAAAAATTTTGCAGGTTCGTACTGTCCGAAATCCCCCACCCTCACCTCTTCTAAAGTTAGAGCCACCGTTAAGCGTCTGGGGGTAAGGGTTTCTAAATGATACCCCGCTTCCTCTTCCCAAGATAGATTATAGGATTTACAGATACAAGGAACACTTTGATACAGGGTTCCAAAATCTAATCTTAGTAGAGGAGGACCATACAAAGGATTAGTAGCCTTATTAGTAACAGAAGTTCTTAAAAGAGCTATAAAGAATAAAAGAGTATCAATAACTTTATGTATTTCAGTTACAGCAGATTCAGGTAAATCAACATTAGCTCCAAGAGGTCCTAATACCGAATTCAGGACCGCTTGGGTAGCTTGGTTTCCATAAAGAGTAGATAGTTGAGCATTATTTAAAAAGGATCCTTCTGATTCTGCTAGTATAGACAAGTAAACTTTTTCTACAGCCTTGGATAAAGAATTTGCAGCGTCACCTTTTTTTTGCATTGAAGAAAATTTTGCGTTTTGAGTAAACAACAATTTCTCAGACTCCTTTCCAGAGTTAGCAAAGACTCTCGTAAACCTATTAATTCCCATCTCATGCATTGCTAAGTGGGGCAAAGTAAAATGCATCTTAACCTTTATCTTTCTGGAAGACGCTCCTGTATAAGCAAACAAACTTCCTGCTCTTCCAACAGGATTATACTCAGCATAGTTAGCACTTTGAGTTTCTGTAATAGTGGGATTTTCATAGAAGGGCAAAAAGATAAGAGGTTCTGGATCTCCTCCATAATGGAAAACGATACGAGACCGTTGATCCATTGCTCGACTATGAAACATTTTTCCGTAAGTATCTAAATTAGCCATCAATGTTCCCCACTAAACCCTGTCCCATAGATCGTCTTTCTACACCAGGAGAAACTCTACTATTAGCTATTTGTCGGTTTCTTTGATTAATACTGTGAGACCCTTGCTCTAATCCATCTGCTCTCTGATCATTTCCTTCTACTAATTTATTTAGTACTAGCTCAAGCATTTGTGTTTGCTCTTTAATGACTTCTACCATAAATTCATCCTCGTACAAAGTCTCCTCACGCTTAGATTCTGCAATATCTGCCTGAAGATTTCTTATGTTCTCTGCTTTAGATACAGGAGAGGAATCACCATAGAGGTTCATAGGGCTGTTCCTCTTCATTGTGGAATAAGCACTTTGAGCAGCCAAGCCAGGACCAATTCCAGCCTTCATTTTCGCATCGTTCAATTTCATTCGGTCAGTATCTGCATACTCCCTTTGCAGTATCCTTTCCACATAGGGATTCCTATTTTTCTTGAAATGACTAGCAGTTCCTCCCTTACTAACAGCTTCACCCATTTTTCCCATTTTTTCAACATCATCCATAGAGAGGTTTCCTAAACCAGTTGCTGTTGCATTTATTGCAGCAGGAAGTTTATTAAGAGAGTCTACTAATTTATTAATATGTTTAGCAGCTTTTCCCATCTTTACTAGTTTTTCTATAGGATCATCTCCTTTCGTAAACATGGAGAAGAATCCAGAGACGGCCCCTCCTGCGGAAAGTGCAGACAATCCTGCTGCAACAGAGAATAAAGCAGGACCTAATAGGAAAAGACTCGTTATAGAAACTCCTGCTAATGCAGTCATTACAACAGCTAATTGTTCAAGTCCTGGTGCGGCAGTAGCTATAGCCATTGCTAGAGGAAGAAGAGCAAGTCCTAATGCTGCTATAGCTATTGACCCCATAATGATAAAAGGTGAAATAAAGGCTAACCCAGCAGCCGTAACACCTAGAACAACCAGGGCTCCTGCAAAGGCAAACATTGTATCTATCCCCACCCCAGCTATTAGTTTTAAAGAGTACGCTAGTGGAATAAGAGCAAGTCCTAATCCTAGGATAGCTAATGATCCTACACCGATGAGTGGCGCGATAAAGCCGAAGCCCACTGCCGCTAAACCGAAAACAACCAGGGCTCCTGCAAAGGCTAACATAGCTCCTATCCCCACATCTTTTACTAATGTTAGGGCAAAGGCTAGAGGAATAAGAGCAGCCCCTACGGCTAAGATTCCTAATGCACCCAGTAAAACCTTTGGATTAGCAAAATATCCAACTCCCTTGGCAATTCCCCTCAGAGATTTAGATATTAAAGCCTCTATTCCTCCTCCAAGCCCTTTTCCTAAAGAAGATAAACCCTGTCCAATCCCTAGAAGAGTTTTTTGTATTAAAGCACCTACTCCCCCTCCAATTCCTTTTCCTAAATTAGCTAGACCTTTTCCTAAACTTGAAAGACTTTTTCCAAAGCCCCCACCAGCCTTACCAGCAGCCTTACCAGCACCCTGAGCCGCATCTCCTCCAAGAGCCCCTTTCACACTCTTAGCTATGCCCTTAGCTTTTTGTACTGCTAATCCAGCAATTAGAAGCCCTGCAATTATTGCAAGGATTCCTCCAACTTGGACGATCCTCACTGTCAATTCACGATGAGCTTTTACAAACTCAGTAATCCACCCAACCGTTTGAGTAATTTTCTCTATTAAAGGACTAAACGCTTCATCTTTTATAGATTGCCAAGTAGTTGCAAATTCCTTACTAACAGCAGTTCTCTCTGCAACCATTTTACTATAGTTGCTCATGGTCATGCCCATCCTGTCAGCCTCCTCTTTCATCCCCTTATAGACCATAGCTCCCTCAGCCATAGCAGGACCAAGAGCATCAGAAACAGCCTTGTACGCGATTGCAGGGTCTCCTGAGCCCTGCAAATAAGACTGGTACATATCATGAGCCGCCCTACCCGCAGATTCAACCATCATCAGGGCATTTCTAGTTGCATCCCCTTCACCTTTCAGAAGAGCTTCCCTGTCTGCACTCACCCCTAACATCCCTGCTGTAATGGCCCCTTCTGCTGATAACATAGAATCTAAAAATTTAGTACCAGACTTAGCCATTTCTGGACCAAGAGCAGCACCAATTGCAGCACCCGCTTCTAAAATCTCAGGTCCAATATTAAGAAGAGAATACATCTTCATGGAACCTTTTAATTCTCCAATCGCCCCCACTAACTCCTCCGTAGTCATTCCAAATCTTTGGCTTAAAGATTGAATGGAGCTATGAAGATTAGTTTGTTGCTCATTAGACATTAAAGTTCCAGCAGTTAATCCCTGCATCTCTTTCATTAACTTTAGAGAGTTGCCTCCTGTAAGCTTGGTTTGTGCAAGGAGTAAATCCGTGGCTTTATTGGATCTTCTTGAACCTGCTGCAAACTGTTCCCAACCTATCTCAAGAGCTTTCCCATACCCAGTTATGCCTTCTGTTAGATAAGTTGTAGTAGCAGATTGCTGCTCCATAACCTTGGTTAAGTTTAATCCTCTAGAAAGAGCTTTCTCCTGCATTTGCATGCTACCCTTAACAGCGGCAACAATCTCCTGAGATCCCATTGTAACAGCTTTACCTACTATAGGAATGGCTTTAGCCTGTCTTACTAATGAAAGATAACTCTTTTTATTTATTTTCCCCAAGCCATCAGCCTTCTCCAATTGCTCCACTTCTGAATCTGCTATCTCCTGTAACACAGGAGTTAGACCAGCTAAAGCTGTTGCAATGTCTCTTAAGCTCTGTTCTAGGTCTGGGGAGTCTTCGGGGGGAGGGGCCATTTTATTTTCCTAAAGCTACTTTATATATCTCTTTCATTTGTCCTAATTTGTAGGTTCTATAGCTATCTATTCCTAATAATTTAATCAAACTTTTCTTAATCTTACCGTAATAAGAAGATTTACGTCTCTTCTTATATAGGTTCTCTATGATAGTATCAATAACAACCTCAGAATCTCCCTCTAGCTTAAAACAACTTACTAACTTATCTCCATATTTTCCTGGGAACACCCCATCTCCTCGTTTACATCTTACGATCAATATTACTCTTTGTCCCTTTGTTCCTGGAAGTTTATTTGTAGGGGCCACATAATATCTAAAAATAAGAATATCCCCAGGAGTCATCCTGTCAGCACTCGCTGGGGTAGGGGTAAGGATCTTCTTCCTGTCCCCTCCAACAGATTTTAAAAAACTTTGAGATTCTTTTGAAAATTGGACCATCTTGCCTCTAATATAATAAGAACGCTTTAAACATGAATACAGATATTGATTTAATAGATTTTATGGATTTAATTAACTATACTTTACATAAAGACTTTGTAGAGAAATGGAGATATAAGTATTCAGAAAAATTTATTAAGCACTTTCAGATAAAGATATTAGAATCCTTAACTAAACAGAAAGTAATAAAATTAAGTAGCTTATATAATTATCTAACTAAAAAGTGTAGATACTCGTCTGAACAAGTAGAAAACTTCTTTGGCTCTATTGATATAAGTATATACTACCCATTAATAATAAATGACAAACCAAGATAAAAACGAGATTTTCGAATATCTAATCGCTGCCGAGATTACCGATAGTATGCCAGGAGTAGCTAATTTTTTAGCTATGCTATACTACGGAGGGATAGCATTGATAGCTATCGCTAGTGGTGTTATATTACTTCTTGGTGCGTTTGGTATTCTTTAACTGCTGCATACGCTCTTCACAGAGTCTACCAGAGTTAAACTCAGGACAGATGTTCTTGTAGCCACACCAGTTGCAGAACTGATTCTGCATGGCTTGAAACTCAGCCTTCTTCATTTTTCTAATCTTCCAGATTTGATCAACCTTCTCTCTAAGGTAATGCCTAATCTGGTTCGCAGAATACTTACATGTGACAAAGTTATTGGTGACGGGGTAGTAGTGAGCCACCACAATGTCACTCAAGGGCACTCCTAGCAACTTGTGTACCGCATAAGCATACCCCTGCATCTGTCTGTCCTGGTACAGGTCCAATTCAGATAGCTCCCTTTTAGAGGTTTTGTAGTCGATTACAAGATACCCTCCATCCTTGCCTTTAATCACACGGTCAATGATCCCGTTGAGCTTAATATCCTTTTCTTTATCATGGATAATCTCGTAGACCATTTCAGTAGCCACCGTTTCTGCCAAGGTGGCATTAAAACGCAGGAAGTTCTCTAAGCACTTCTTGGTCTTAGGAGCATAAGATTCCGAGAAAGTGTAGTCCTTTTTAGCACTTTCCGCTATAACAGTGAGGTCGGCAAGGCTCTTTGCCTCAAAGCCATCCTCAAAGATTTTATGTATGAACGAACCAAAGTGAAGCGGGTCAGTATTTCGATCCCCCTCTTTAAAACGATCAATGTACCGATAACGGTACTTAAGTTGACATTCTTTGAATGTCTTGGATTTTGATTCGGAAATTGTATTTATGAACATAGTTGCACCTCAGTTTATTAGAGACTACTTACTTGAGAAGTTCAAGGATAACTATAGATTGTCCTCTGGGGATACAGAGCTAATCGTACCCTCTGTATTTATCTCTGATGACTACAAACGCCACATGAGCATTAACTTAGATAGTGGTCTGTGGCAATGCTTTAAGAGTGGAAATAGAGGTAACTTCGTCCAGATCTATGCTTTCCTAGAAAGTATTACATATAATCAAGCAGAAGCCGCTCTCCTCTTTAAAGACCTAGAAGGGGATTTCCCGAAAAAGTTAGAAATAAAAATCTCCGCACCGAGGGCCGAAAGAGAAGATCTGCATCTTACCCCTGTAACTGTAGAGGACTATGAGACTGAAGACCCCCTCATGCAAAAAGCGTGGACCTTCTTATACGAACGCGGTCTCTTTAATTTAGACACAGGGGAATCTAAGTATTATGTGTCCACCCAGGGCCGATACAAAGGACGGTTAATTATTCCGTTTGAAGAAGATTCGGAAATTTTTTACTTTCAGGCCCGTACTCTGGGCGACGAGACACCTAAATACCTTAACCCCTCAGAAGGCTGGCCTAAGCCTTCTCACATCCTATATCCATATGACACAGAGGCTGACCATTTAGTAGTCTGTGAAGGACCGTTAGATGCTGTCTCTCTCCAGATTCAGGGGATTAATGCTACTTGTACTATGGGGTGTTCTGTCTCCGAGTACCAAGTAGAAGCTCTTAAAGAATTTGAAGGTAAAATAATTATCGGGTATGATAATGATGATGCGGGAAAAAGAGGGGTAAACAAGTTCGACTACCTCAGACGCATAAAAAGGATGGCAAATCTCTACATTTGCCATCCTCCTTCAGAAGTAAACGATTGGAATGATGCCCACATTAAGGGCACCGACCTAAGTAGATTTGTCACCGATCATACTAAAAAGTATGATTACGACTATCTCATGAATCACCTCCTTACGACACTGTGAGATAAAACAGTGGGCTTAATATATATTCATTTAACAAGGTATACTTCACCTGTACACTATAGGTCCCTGTTAAACTTCCGAAAGTTCCATTTGTAAACGATGTAAGATTTTTTAAATTATTTGTAGGCCAATTATAGATTAGGGTATTATCTTTAGTAATGGTCATAGCCCCATTTGTGATTGCTTCAAATGGCCCAGCAAAAGCAACATCTTGATTTACTTTTTTAATGCTCACCGCAGCATCCGTTATAACCGAATCTTTAAAAATATCTTGGACATTCTTAGGTATGTCATGATTTTGGATTGTGGTTTCTGTTGTAACTTTAAGGTCAATTGTTTCTCCTAGCCTAACATGCTTATTCATAAGCTTGTTAGAAGTATTTAAGAGAAGGGGTTCAGTGAAAGCAAAGAAGGTATCTTCGTTTAATGAAAACTGATTCGTAATTACTTGATACTTAGAAGCAGAGTTTAGTTTTACCGTCCATAGATCAACATAATCATTAACAGCAGATAAACTAGCAGCGGCAACTTGAGTACTGGTAGTATAGTCCCACCCCGATAAAGCCAAGGTTTGATCTAAAACAACAACATACTCCCCTTGTCCCATCCTATAGATTCCACTAGCCGTTACTGCGGGAATATAATTAGTAACATTAAAAGCATCTTCACAAGGGGTGCCTACATCAGTACCTGCGGTAATAGTACAGTGGGCCATAGTTCCATTTGGATTAGTACCATAGGCAGCAAAAGCCATTTTAGGTGTTGCGGTCACTAACCCGTCAGTACCCGTGACACTTAGAGGTGTCAGGGTATCTCCTTTTCTAAATAGTTGCACACTACTTATTTCATAAGGATCTACATAGGCTCCATCATTAATGAAATAAGTTCGTAACCCTACTATTTGGCTAACATTAGGTCTGTTCCCTCTATCTACGACTGTTGTGGTGTTTACTTGCATTGTTTTGCTCTTCTATCTCTTGGGTTAAGAATTCTAAGAAAATAGCCCGTTCTGATCGAGCCATCTCCTTTACATCACCATAGGTGAAGTTGGAGTGCTTTACAAGTATATAGGCTTCATATAGCAGATCTTTTAATTTAAAAGACCCAACTATTTCCCTGTAAAAAAATCAGCCGTGATCGGTAACTCCATTACTTCGTTATGACTGCAATAATTGCACACAAAGCGTACTTTTGTGTCCACTCCATATTTGGATGCAGACATCCCATCCAAAAGAGTATGAGCATCTTGCAGAGGTAATTGTGGAAGAACTTTAGAAATAACACTCTTTTCAGCGTGTCCATCAATTTCTTCAACAAATCTCCACAAATTAGTTATAGCCTGATCAGCATTAGAAAAATAGTTTTCATCTTGAACCCTGGGGAATCTAACTTTTACATCTTTTTCTAATACAGATAAATGAATTGTAATCGGCTCATTTAAATCATCCTCAACATAGGTAACAGGCAAAGCATTGAGTTGGAATGTAATAGCATTATCCCTTTTACAGGAGTTACAATTAATAGCAGCATTATACTTTTCACCGTAGGAAATCTCTCTCAACTTCATAATCAGAAAGAGCTTGTCCATTTGAAGCAACGCCCCCACATCAATGTTACTTACACACCTAGCTAACAAAGTATTAAGAACATCAACATTAACATTTTTTTTGCTCATCATTGCTCGTTCATCCTCAAAGGTCATGGGCCGAAGAGAGATAGGCTTTGATGAATCTTTCAGGGTGTAAAATTTATTTTTTGACGGAAGCTCTACCGCAACTTCCTCAGAAGAAGGCATGTTAGCTAAAATGTTATCAATGATCTCTTGTTCTGATAATTTCTTGAACTTATCAGCTTTTTCCTTTGGCTCTTGTGTTTTTTCACTCATAAAATACTCCTAAGTATTAGTGTGGGGTTACTCTATAATAGTCTGATGAAGATACATATAAATTCCTTAAAATCTAGGATAGTAACCGACAATATGGACCTTTTAAATGCTTTATATAGGTTATATTCAGAAAAAGTACCTGGATACCAATATTCTGCTGCGTATAAGCGTAGGCAGTGGGACGGTAAAACACATTTTATCTCCAGAAATGGAACTTTTAGGACTGGTCTTCTAAAACGAGTCTTAGACGATCTAAAAAAAATTAATTGTACCCCAGAATTAGTACTAGAAACCCCTGATTTAGAGGATTTTACCGAAAATTGGGACATTGAGGGGTTTTCTTACTATGATTTTCAAAAAGAGCTTATTTCAACAGGTCTTAGAGAAAAACGAGGAATCATAAAATCCCCCACAGGATCAGGAAAAACACTAATTATGGCAGGATTAGTAAAAGCCCTGGCTGGGAGGAAGATGGTCCTTCTTTTTAATGCAAAACAACTACTAACACAGACTTATAATTTTCTTACTGATACCTGCGGAATTGATAATGTTGGCCTATGTTATGGTGAAGGTTATATTTACGGAGATATTATGCTCTGTACCGTCCAAAGCATTGAAAAAATTCTCGACACACATTTGGAAGAAGCTGAAGTTTTGATGGTAGATGAGTGTCATGAGTTTGCTAATGGAAAAACTACTCTCGCTGCCCTAAAAGCCTTTCCTAAAGCTCTATATCGTCTGGGATTTACAGCTACCCCTCCCTCCGATATAATCCCTAAATTGAATTTGGAAGGTTCTTTAGGTCCAGTATGGGCTTCAGTTAGCACTGCGGCTCTTGTAGATGATGGAAAATTAACAAAACCTATTATCCAGTTACTGAATAGAGACTATACAGCTAGTGGATTAGATGAAGATAAAAGCTATTTAGAAGTTTACGATGATTATATCGTAAATAATGAAGAAAGAAACAATAAAATAAAGGAGATTGTAAATGACATTAGACAACATAGCAAACGAGCCCGTATCCTTATTCTTACCAAATCACTTGATCACGGAAGAACCTTGGAAAACTTACTTGGAGGGAATTGCGAGTTCCTTGAGGGGGCTGATTCGGTCGGACAGAGGTATAACGCTATATCTAGATTCAGAGGATGTAGAAAGTCTAGCGTCCTCATTGGCACTAAAATACTGCAAACAGGTATTAACATTGAAGAAATAACCCATTTCATAAATGCTAGAGGAATGAAGTCTGAAATAGCAACCCTTCAAGCATTAGGAAGAGCTTTAAGAAGACATGAAAGCAAAGAAAGGGTTTTTATCTATGATTTCATGGATAAAGAAAAATACTTGAGTAATCACTCAAGAGCAAGAAAACGGCATTATGAAAATGAAGGACATACGGTAACTGTATTATGAAAAATCCCGAAGAACTTAAAGAAATTATAAGCAAACTGAATACATCAGAGCTTGAAGATATTCAATGGCTTCATACAGAAATGGCTACATTCTTAGAAAGTGATGAAGTAAGTAGTGAGGGTGTCACCAGACTAGAAAATATGATAAACACCCTCAATAACTTTAGGAGGACATATACTCAAAGAGTAATACGCCTCCATAAATTAGGACATATGGTAGATTAGCTTTTCTTTTCGCAGCAGTCTTCGCTTAAAACGACCTTTTCTGCTTTGCCCTTCCTAGCCTTCGGCATTCCCTCTGTACGGGATCCCCAGTCAGAGCGGTCCATACCCCGCAGTC
>Ga0080013_1000474_pt1 | contig 56716 bp, 63 predicted proteins | sample ETNvirenome_6_85_FD_69236 | JGI IMG/M metagenome (GOLD analysis project Ga0080013, IMG submission 69236) | Marine viral communities from the Pacific Ocean - ETNP_6_85 (SPADES assembly) (version 2) | ecosystem: Environmental > Aquatic > Marine > Oceanic | place: Pacific Ocean | collected 2013-06-19 | reverse complement strand
TACGAAGATGATACAGTACTTTGGGGCGGAGACTCGACAGAGCTTGCTAATCTTGCAAGACAACATGGATATAAAGTCTTGTGGTGTGCAGATTGGATAAGCTCAGGTAATGAAGTTGTGATTGTAGATGACTCAATCTACAATAATGGACTTGTCATTGTTGACGATTGTTCGGAGGACTAAAGTATGAAGTACACTACTCGAAAAAATCCATACGTAGATGTAAATAATCAAGGTTACTTGTATAACCCTCAGTATGCAAACGAATGGGTGATTGGTCGAGATAGGTATTACTCGATTGATCGGGATAAAGTTGTACTTTGGGTCCATGCAACGGAATACGAAGGGACAGGAGATTGGCTTAATAAGACTTTAGATCAGATCGCAAATACAAAAGTATTTTATGTTGGCGGTGGGGCTAATGCTTTTCACTTTGGAAGTAATTATGTGTTTGTGAAGTATAAACCAACTAAGATATTTTCAGGAGACACCTACTTTGATGGATATAATCCCAAAGAAGCAGAGCAGTTTCTTGATTGTCTAGTAAGTAAGTTTAATCCTAATGAGCTTGACGCTGAGATTATAGAACAGTATAACTATATATATGAAGGAGATCTAAACTTTTCAGAACTTGATAAGTATGAAATAAAAAGTTTATTGCGTAAAAGTTTAGAGACAATGTTTTTTTCCTTTTTTGAAAACCGTTATGTTCAAGAATGCCTATTACAATTTGGATTTACTGCTTACTTTGAAAAAGAACATATTTATGATTCATATACTTGGGAAGAAGTCAACCTTGCCATATTAGAGCCGGACTTCGATAAAGTAGAAATTGTAGGAATACTGTCTCCTACAAAAAAAATAAATAACATAATCTACTATAAATGTCCTCGTTGTGGAGATGATTGTGGTCTTAACGAAATTTTGGATAGTACTTTCGAAAAGGGTGAAATTATGTGCAAAGGTTGCAGAACCACTGTCTTGTGCAATATCTGCGATAACTGGACTAAAGAATCGGATTTTGCAGAAATAGAAGAAGACAGTTGGGGTGATGTAATTAGCATAATCTGCACTACGTGTGAAAAAGATCGTAAATGTGAATTTTGTGAGGACTACTATAATGAAGATGAACTTATTAAATTCAAGTTCGAGGGTGATTATTGGGATTCAATATACTGTCAAGGTTGCTACGATTCTGAGGTTGAGGACTAAAGTATGAAGTACACTACTCGAAAAAACCCTTTTAATGTTGTGGAAGATTTAGCATGGGATTGTGATAGTAAGTTTGAAAGCTCAAACGAAGCAATGGAAACTCTTAATTATTACTATCCTTTATCCTCACAAAACCCCAAAAAGATGGTAGAGGATTGGGAAAAAGTAAGAGGACATAAAGTCTATCACTCAAGAAACTTTGTATGGTTAGGCGAGGAAGGTAGAATGTTACGTTTGACTCAAGACGAGTTAAACTTTATCCACCCTATTGAGGGTAACATATTCAATCTCGACAAATTGTGTGCAATCGCTGAGTCTGTTAAATATGCTGATGAAAAAATACCTTTAGAGTGTGGATATGCGGCAGTCTCTTTTAAAGACTGTTGCGACATTCTTGAAATGCAAAAGTATGAAGACGATTATGAGTACTACGAGTGGAGTGCAGATGACGCAAATGAGGTTTACTTCCAAATACGAGATGGTAACCATAGAACCTTTGGTGCATTGGCGGCAGGCGATGACGCTTATGTTTATCTCATGTTAAGAGATTACGATGAATATATCGAGTGGGTCAAAGACGGAAAACCTAAAGATGATTATAGGTATAACACTTTCCTTTATCTAGATAAAAATCTAGTTTAAAGGAAGTCTGCCATCCAGTCAGGTGTATCTTGATTCACTAATTCTGCTTCCAAAATACATTTGACAGGAATGACTAGCTGTATTTCGTTACGATCAGGCTCAAAGTTAAATTCAATTGCTACCGAAGCTGTGCCTTTGATATAATAAGGGTAATTATCTCCACCTATAACTGTGCGGTCATTTAACTGATACGAGTTATATGCAAAAATGTAACCTTGACCAAGCTCAACAAAGTCCGGAACGATTTTTGTATTTGTTTGTTTATGAGGAGTTAATCTACCTCTAAAGCCCTCTTTTTCAATATCTAAAGCGTACATGGACCAGTGAATAAACTCAACACCTCGCCGGACACTCATATTGTGCATAAGAAATTTAGCAGGGTACAACATATAGTTACATTTATAGTAATCATTGTTTTCTGAGTCGAGTGCTTTTCTAATATCCAAGAGAGATCGTGCTTTAAGAACCTTTGCTCTAAGGGCGATTAGGGTTGAATCGTCATAACAACCATTCATAGGAGTACCTAAAAAAGACTCGATATGCTCAATAGTAAGAGCTTTTTGGGTTTCTATATCGTCTGAGAAAAGATCAAACAAAGCTCTGAATGCTTCATCGCAATTACTCAAGTCTTCAATAGAACTCATAACCTTACCAACCAGAATCTGTAATCTCTTGGAGTACGTGGAAGTCTGTTTTGTTCTTTAAAAAGCGACTTTGGTCATATCGACCATCTTCGTTCATAAAGTAAGACATAATAAAAGCATACACTCGACCATAACCCCATTGTTCTGAGGTCATACCTGTTCGTGAACACGAACTTGCATATGCACCTCGCCCAATGTCATAGACTTCTTTAAGTGCTTTCAAAGGCATGTCTACATATTTTTCTTTTTAGCGTAGTAATATGCCCCGATTCCGCCAATAAGCAAAATCCCACCAACGATCAAAGGCATATTTGACTTTTTGTCAGCGTCCGCATTTGTCGCTTGAGAACCCCCTCCTGTGACTTCACTCCCTTCTGTAACTTCTACGATGTCGCCATCCTCATCAGTAGTAGGGTCTATTTCTTGACCGTACTCGTCAACGATTCCTTCATCCACATAGGTGTCACTGAGAGGGTCTTCCCCGTAGATGGTTTCTTCCCCACCCCCATCACCTTGAGGGAAAAATGTCTGTCCGGGGCTAACACCTTGACTTTGCAATAAGTTATGCACATTCAACATAGTCGAAGTGCTTGGTAGATTAAAGTTCACCCCACTTTTCTCGTCTTCCTCAGGAGTGTATGTCCCTTGTATTGTTTGATTACTAGATTGAGAGGAAGAAGCTACTGCTTTTAGGCGATTAGGTAACCATGCCAGCAAGTATGTGTTAACGTACTCACCAAACATATTGTCAAGTGAGGTATTGCACATGAAGTCAATAAGTACAAGAGCAGAGAGTAAATCTTTTACTTTTGTCTCTACACACTTGCCACTCTTTCCCGACAAACCTTTGACGGTTACACTAGGGTTGGTCCCTCCTCTTGAATTCAAGAATTGACAGACTTTCGCCAAATTTGATTCTGAAAGTTGTGCATTGAGTACTCGGTATGTAAGGTTTCCAGTACCAATTTCTTGTGGATATCGTTGGAGAAGATCTTTTAGGCTATTAAGTAACCCTAAAGTATAGACTTTACCTTGAACAAAGTTTGCTCCTTTGTTTGCCGAAAGAGCCATCCCACTCGCAATCTTAGCTGCATTAGGGTTTGCACTAACATTCATCACTTTATTATTAGACTTTAATAGAGCAGGGTACATTCCCGCAATCAAAAGGTCGGGAAGTTCTCCTAAAATGCCAATCCCTGCATGGCACGAATGCTGTGCTGAATTTAAAGCAACTGGAACTTTGTAAGCAGAAGACCATTTACTAATGCTTTGACGAAGGGCGAAAGCTTCGGCTGCTTGGAGTAGGGGAAAGCGGAGCGGAAGATTACCACTCTTTATAACGGTAAAGTTGAAAGAGTACTTCTTATATGCGTAAGGAATCTTTAAAGAATCCTGTGCGTCGACAACACGTACGTCGTAGGTTAAAGACTCCATAAAACTTTTGAACAAGGCTCTAAGAATCTTTTTACGATTGGCAATTAGAACATTCACTTTGCTCTGGGCTGCACTTGCCTTAGTCAGAACGTTGAGTTTACGGGTAGTTGAGCTTGCGCTTGCATAGCTCGATCTATACCGATCTCTGACAAGATCGCAAAGGTACTTACGACCTCCAGATTCGTCATAGTAGAGTTTTGCAAGGCCCCCCCTTTTGTTTTGAGGGTTCTGAGAAGTCGGCATACTCAAAATATCAAGTAGGCTCATGTGTACTCCACCAATATCTACTAGGGGAGCGATTGATTTGAAGGCTGACCAAACCAAACCAAAATCAAGTTCAGCATCAGTCAATCCTGGGAAGTATTGGAAAGGGAAAACTGCGATGTCTGTAGCAGGATTGTACTTCACTTTCGATAAAGAGTCACAGCCCCATTGTATATTTTTAACACTAGATGAAGTTTTATAACCCCTTGATCCAGAGGTTACTTGTTTCTTCCGAGTTTGAGAGGCTTGGGTGGCCGAGGCGTAACCCCTTGATACTTTTGTTACTCGTTTTGACATAGTGTACAATCCTTCTTTGAGCATTTTAGCTGAGAGCGAACTTTGTTTTGTAGCTTACTTGGCTTTTTATGGAGACTGCAAAATTATTTAGCGTCGTAAGTTACATTTTCTATGAGTTCTTGAATGTCGTAAGGTAGCCAATTAGGATTTCTCATACTTGTGGTCTTGTAAGAATTCGCACTCCAAATGTTTTGTGCTGTTTTCACACCTATAGGCAAGTGCGTGGGGTCTGTGAGTAGCCTTTCTGTCGCATCAATCTCTAAATCTTGCAAAGCCCCTTTGATAGACTGATCCATACTTCGATTCCCTTTTGCGAAACCTGTAACCATGTGATTCAAAAGCTCTTTTGTAAACACTCTACCACTCCCCATGCCCCAATCTGTTAGGTCATGTCCTTGTGGATAACCCTCAAAGTAACCCAACCTGTGATTTTGGGAGTCATAAAAGCAGAAAGGTTTCACTGCCGACCAATACCCATTCCACTTCGCAATACGAATTAGTTGCTCTATAACTTCGGGGTGGAAAAAGTCATCAGAATCTATCCACAGTAAATAGTCAACTTCTGTTTGCTTTGCATACTCTAAGATTGCATTTTTTTTATCCCCTAAATTGTTAGGTAAGCAAGAGAATACAACTCTGTCGTTCTTGAATTGTTTAAGATTACCTAAATCTTCTTCTTCTCCACAAAATATCAGTTTCACATCATAGTTTTTCCACACTAAACTAGGGGTAAAGTAATCTATCATATACTTACAAAAGACTTTGGTCAGAGTAAATCTTTGGTAGATAGGTACACCTATTAATATAGAAGGCAGTCTATTCGAGAAGTGTAATGAGCCATCTCCAGGCTCTAAGAAATGCACTTGTCTATCTGAAATGAAGTGATAACTTTCATAGCCAAGTGCTTGGTGTGCGAATTCGACATACTTGAGATTTGCATGAGGTAAGATTTCGCCTTGTTTTGTGAATACAGTGACTGACTCAAAGTGAGAAATAATCTCGCCTTTCCGTCTTAACTCAACAATGTGTTGACCCTCTGTGTTGCAAAGATATGCAGAACAATCTTCTAATCTTAAATCTTTTGGTGCAATATTCGGAATAAGATTGGTCGGCTCAGTAACTTGGCTGATTTCGTAATTCTCTGAAAAGTGAGAATGTAAATCAGCCAACCAATACTTTAAAAATGTCATTTTTTCGTTAGTCCTAAATGTTTTGTATATCCAACAGTATCTTGTTCTGAGAATTCTACATTGTAAAGTCTTTCTTTTACCTGAGTAATCTTATAGTCTTTTGTGGCTGACAATAGATTTGCATTATCTTCAATCACTTTCCTCACACCCTCTACTTGAGCCGCAAAGTTTGTGGAAGTAATAGAATCTTCTACTTGTCTGTATACATATGTGAAAACATCACAAAAGACTGCTTTACAAGCCAACTCCATTTGACTGTATAGACTAAAATCCACAGCACCTTCAAGTCCTAAAATCCGCATACCTCCTACCCTGTGGATTGCTCTCGATCTAAACACTCTTAGAGGGTGATAATGCATACCTCTTAATAAACGCATCTCACGAGTCGATTTACACGACCAACCATCTATAAGCTCACCCTCTTTTAAAACTTTATACTTTCCATATGCAATATCTGCATCGCACTTTCGTAACTTGAAGATTAGTTTATCTATTGCTTTAGGTAACAGATAGTCATCAGCGTCAAGTTGTGCAATGTATTCTCCATCACAGAGACTAATTGCTTCTTTGTAGGCCAACTCAGCACCTTTATGTTGTTCCAGCCTTTTAAATTTCAGGTGTGGCAGTATACCTGTCGGTACTTGACTGCGAATATCTTCAATTGTGCAATCTGAACAATCATCAACAAGCACAATTTCAAACCGATAACTCGTAGCTTCAAGTATCGACTTGAGTGCAGTGTGTAGGAATTCTAACTTATTGTAATGGGTAACGAATATTGACACATAAGGAACTTCCCCTTTCATATGCTCACTCTTTGAGTACAAAGGTACGAGATCTCGTAAAAGAGTGTTTTTCTTTTGTCTGTCAGTATCACGATCTACTTGGTACTCACTTGTCAGACAATCAAAGTGAACAGCATGCACATTTGGGATTAATGCAAAATAAACACCTCGTTTATATGCTCTATATGCCCACTCTGTATCTTCACCACCCCAAAAGTTAAATCTCTCGTTGAATTCTCCAATGTGGATAAATGTAGATTTACGGAAACCTATATTCCCTCCAGAGCATAGTCTCCAACTGCTGTTACTTTCAAGTACTTGTGGTGTGTCAGCAATTCGTTGTATTCTCCAATCTTCTGAAATTTTTGACCCTATCTGAGAAGGGCATTTCTGGGAAAAAAGATCTAATTCTTCTACATGAACTGCCCCATGAGAGTTTCGTAAGCCGATAGATACCACATATGCATGATTATATAATCGTTCAATATGATCTTTCACGAAAGAAGGCTTCACTGAAAGATCACAATCGAGTAAAATTACAAATTCATGTTGTGCATGTGCAACCCCTAAGTTTCGTGCAGCAGCTACTCGATAACCCTTATCTTCTTGGTAAACATACTTAATGTCGAATGTTGTATTGAAATCTCCCAAACTAGGAAATTCTTCTTTTGGACTCCCATCATCTACAATAATAACCTTTATCTTCGATAGGTCATAGTCTACTCGTGAAAGCGAATGTAGAGCTTGGAGAATTGTGTGCGGCCTTCTGTAATAAGGCATTACAATCGACACATTAGGCATTTCTTCTTCAAGAGTCGGAAGTGCTTTATTTAACCAATCAGTACGATTACCAATTGCTTCAATATGATTTGTAATACTTACCATGCCTAACACAAATTCTCTATCTTACATCCCAATTTTCAAGAAATGCAATATCGTCTTGTGTCATATCTTCGGCAATTAAGTGTAACTTATTCAAAATATGCTCGTGTAGTTGAGGATGAATGTACTTTAGCCCTGGTGTATAAATACGTTCTAAGAATCCATAGTCTCTGGATAGTAGTTGTCTCGGTGCAATTTTCTCAAGAAGGGAACTATAGATTGCAGACTCCCCAAGAGGTGGATTGTCGAGCAGACTATATGCAAACACATTCTCATGTTTGATAGGGTCTTTAGAGACAAACTGATTTACAACAGAAGACCGATTCACGACATTGTAATATTCTGCAGGAATTCGATTTCCACTAATCTTTGCGTCTAGAATTGTCTTTCTAAAACATTTAACGCATTTACCACAAGGCTTTTCTCCACCTAACACACAAGATTGAGATTTCCAATCAGCACAGTGATCTACTACAATCTTAGATGTTAATACCTCACTTGTGATAGATGTTGGGAAAGATACAGGCATTCCGATAGCCTCAAAAAGTGGACACCACTCAAAAAAGACTTTTCTTGTTTCTAAATCTGAAAAGAAAGAATGCCCTATTCTAAAAGCAGACTCAAAGACCATTCCACAGTTTGAAGATATGAAGTCATACCTGTCTGTAAGAACGAGCATGCCGGTGTATATAGACCAATCTACAGGAAACCCAATCTTGTATCTGACAGTTTCAAAGTCAGAAATCACTTGCTCTATTTTGTACCCTTTTGACGACAAAACCTCACAAGATCGCTGTGCTGCTTTACCTTTATGTTTCTTGTCAGGTATTGTGGGGTCCCTTTTGATAAACACTGCAACACTCTCATCTTTAGGAAGCATCCAAAGTGCAGCACAAGAGTCTACACCTCCACTAAATGCAAGTCCATGCACTTGATGTTGTGTATTCACTGAACGAGGTGCTAATTCGGGATTTACAGGAGAGATTGTTTTGTTTGTGCAAGCATTGAAAGTATCAGCAAAGTGTTGAGACACACCTCTGTCTACAATAAATGTGTCTGCTGTAAATATACCATAAATCATATAGGCAAGAGTGGCTTCCACATCAGGGTGGATTCGTGATCTGTTTATCCCTCCTTCTGCACTAAAGTAACAATCTGTCTTTTGAAGATAAGTCTGCTTACGCAACAAACGACGATCATTTTTGTCGAGAGTGCTATTGAATACAAGACACCCAAAAGAGTCGACAAATGAGACAACTTTCATATAAGATTCCCTTTGTGTATAAAATTACGGTAAATGTTTTATCTTAGATACAATCTCTTGAGGTAACCAATTGACTTGAGGATGTGTTAAAGCCACCTCTTTCAAAGGATAAGCATCATAGCCCCATATGTTCTCGTCAGATTTCAAGCCTATAGGTAAGTCGATTGTTGCACTTGGTGTATAAGGTAATAGTCTACGACCTTTAGGAATTGCAAAAATGTCAAGACTTTGTCGAATATAGTAGTCCATACTTTTATTCTTACGTGCAAAAGGATTCTCATCCATTGCAGCAATTAGCCGCTTAGAGAATACCCTTCCGCTACCCATTCCCCATCCATATAAAGACTTTTTACTCTTAGCATATCCCTCAAATACACCTACTCTCATTGACGCTACATCTAAAAAGCAAAATCCTTCAATTGCAGACCAAAATCCGTTCCCATCACAAGTCTTAATGAGAGAGTCTAGCGTATTGATACTAAATAGATCATCGCTGTCAATGAAGCATAAGTAATCAAAGTTTCCCTTACTCGCATATTTCAGCAAGAGGTTTTTCTTATCTCCAAGGTTATTGAAATGTTGCAAGAAGATAACATTTTCAAACACCATGTAAGGCTCAAGTACTTTGAATTCATCCTCGTCACCTGCAATTACAAGATAAGGGTCATATCCTTTTTGTATTAGTTGAGGTAGCAGATAAAGCACTGTGTATTGGATGTATAACTCTAATACCTTAAATCTCTTGAACACAGGTGTACAGATTGCAATGCTAGGTCGTTCCCTTGTTGCCCGGAAAGTACCTCGACTTGGTGGAATTGTACATAAGGTGTTGTTCTCTGTGAAGAAATGTCCATTTTCATTTAAATCTTCTTTAGAGAACATGAGCTTTCCATTGTCTTGCGTACTCACTTCTTTTAGATTTACAATCAAAGGAAGATTTTTAGAAGGACAAGCCTTTGTCGCATCAGTTTGTGTGTATGTAATCTCTACATATACAGAAGACCTGTCACTACTTGTAAGACTGATATTTGCACTACGTGTTGTGCGAATCTGTTGATTGAACGCTTCTTGTATTCTCTGTAGTGCCTCAAACATTGAGGTATTTAGTGTCAATGGAAGATTCGGATTACTCAGTTTAATACTCGTATTTGTTTCCAGCCCTTTTTTGAGTTCATAAATGAAAAGTGAAAATGTATTATCCCACATACTTCGAATCCTTAAATTTAAGCTTATATATACTGTTTTACTCAAGCGAAAGTACACTATGTCAACTCTTTGAGCAAGACAAGTTTAGCTTGACTTTAGAACCTACATTGACAATACACTAAGGTTCGAATTTCTTAAAATCTTTAAGTGAAAAGGATGTATTAAGTCAATGACAAATCTAAGAAACATAGGTAACTTCAAGGCTGTAGATAGTAAAAATATAAATCTTAAAAAGTCTAATTTTACTGAAAACTCCATACTCATTGTCTTAGAACATTCCAATACAAGAAGTGCATTTCTGAAATTATTCCAGGGAAACCTCGGAGGGCAATTTACAAAAATCAGAATGCAACATAACTTAAAGTCGAATCTTAATCCTAAAAAAAGTAAGATTTATTTCCAAGTAGGCACAATTGAATCCTTAGAAGAACCTAAAAACTACCTTATAGACTTAAATAAGCGAGATATCGAGTTCAACATTTCTCCACTCACTTCTTGGGAGACAACCTACATATCTCTCTTTTTTGAGAATGTATATCCTCCACTTGGAGCAGGTGCAGGTCATAGTATTTATATTAATAATTGTGAGATCTCATCGGATGTTGAAGACAGTCAAGAGATTCCTCTAAGATTGCAATTTCGTGAAGCTACGGAGTTCGTCAGTAAAGTCGCATTTCAAAGTATGACTCTGAAGAAAGGAAGCTACTCATTCAAGACCGAAATCCAAAAACCTAAAGGTGTATTCAAGTTCGGACTTGTTTTAAAGAGCCAGCTACACTCTTATTCAGTAGATATCAATTTCCAAAAACAAGACTCTAATGTGCTGAATATCATCGAAGATGGCGAGTTTGATGCATATGCATATGTCTACAAAGAAACAAGTGCAAGTTTAGATGTACACAAATTATCTCTACAATCCAATCTTGACTTGGCACACACTCAACATTTCAAAAGTAAACTATGTGCAATTATACCCTCACATAACTGTGCAGAATACATTGATCGTGCAGTCGACTCTATGCTTGCCCAAACAGTACCACCTTGTGCAATCTATATTGTAGATGATTGCTCTAGTGACAATACACAAGAGAAGATGGAAGCGTTGAAGCAGAAAGCATCGAGACACAATGTCTTACTTAGCTCACTTCGACTCTCAAGCTCGTATGGTCCATACTTTGCAAAAAACATTGTCCTCTACAATATGCTTGACCATTTCGACTACTTTGCAATGCAAGATGCAGATGACCATTCAAGCCTTGATCGGTTTGAAAAACAACTCCAAGCATTTGAAAAAAGTGAATATACTGCTGTATATACATATGGTCAAAGATTGAAAAAGGGTGAAATTCAAAAGAACAGAGGTCTTGATTCTAGACGTATGTACGCAACTGGAATGTTCAAAAAAGAGTTCTTCTTAGAAATGGGTTACTTTGAAATTTCACGATTTGGTGCAGATGATGAAATGTACAAACGCAGTACTGCAATTTCACCCAAAAAGACATTTGTCATCAAAGAACCTCTCTACTTTGCTGAAGTTCGTGACAGCAGTCTCACCCGCACAAAGTCATTCGATGAAGATCGTGTCACATATGCCAATACGTTTGACCAACGCTACACATCTACAAAGAGTCTAGAACGATGTAAAACACCATTTTATAGAAATCCACTCACACCAAAGAGTATTCTCGCAGCACAAGCACCTGTCTTCCACCAAGCGTCATATCCTCCACGATTCGAATCCTTAAAAAAAGTATTGGGTGTTGTTGTTCCGATTCTTGAGAGTTTCAATGCTAAACTCGTACTGTGCATGAACAATGTAGATTCTCTACCAAAAATGTTCTCAGAGTTTGCAGACTGTGGAAATATACAATTCGTATTTCCTGAAACAGATTTAAGTGCAAATGGAAAGTTTTTAGGAATTGAAGAAGGGATTAACTTTTGGATAGACGACGATATCGAATACTCAAAAGAATACTTTATTTATATGTGTACCCAACTTGCTTTATGTCCTAAAAATACAGTACTCTGTATGCATGGATTAAGGGGGAAAATTGCATATGGTCGAGAACGAGATGTTACCCATTTCGAAGCTCTCACAGCAACAACTCAAGATTCATACACCGCAGGCACTGGTGTATCTGCTGCACATATCGAAAGCGAGTTTGTTGTGAATGCACTAAGTAAGATATCAGAAGACCCCCTTCGGGGAATGGTCGACCCTCTCTTTGGGCTAATCTGTGCAAGACTTGGAATCCCTGTTTACAACATTAAACGTGATCGAACAATGGTATCTGCATATCCTCAAGAGAAGCAAGGAACAAGTCTCTTTGATATCAATAAAAAGAGACATAAGACAATGGAAAACATCCTTACTCTCATTCACGACATTCGCAATTTCAAAAGCGTCTAAACCCACTAAAAGAAAGATGTAAGTATGGAATCGTTAAACTTTTTGTTTTTCACAAGATTCAGCGTGGCAATCACACCAACCCCTAACTACTTGGTTGTTAGAGAGCTTGCTCAAAAAAATAATATCTCAAATAAAGACACTGTAGGACTCCGTAAGATGTATCTTGAATACTTGTATTCGGAAGAACGCATGGCCTACAAAATGAAAGCTTTCTCCAACCTAACTATCCCTTCCGTAATTGCAAATTTAGAGCCTTTTCCTACTGCAAAGTGGATGATCTATACGTCTGATGAATGTCCTGAAATCTACAAAAATGAGCTTTATCGCATTACAAGCTCTTGTCCACAGATTGAAATTGTAGAGTTAAATAATGGACTAAAGGGAGAAACCTCTCATTGGCTTACAAAAGTTGAAGAATTAAAGTCTTATGATTCGAGATTCTGCACTGTAAGGTGTGATGATGATGATGCAATCCCTCAAGGTCTTACCCTTAATATTGCAAACACTGCTATAGAACAAAAAGACCCTTTCATCTATCACTGCCCTAATGGAGACTACTGTCAAATCTCTAAAGAAGGTGACCTTGTTATGGGCTATCCTGTACCGAATTACCCTTGGTTGCTCACTCAAGGACTTGCCGGTGTCGACTTGGATATCAGAGGATTAGGCAATCACCGCACGATCAAATCAAGATTTCCTGAAATTACTGTAATTGAAAACTTAGATTTGCGTTACTTAATGTCTTGTGATGAAAACTTTACTGCATCTAAAAAAGTCTTTGTCCCTAAATAAGAAAGATCTGATATGAAACACTATGTACAAACTAGATTTAGCGTTCTACACCCATATCCTAAAAAAATGCCAAAAAGGTCAAACTATTGGGCAAATGTAGGAATTGAAGACCACGAATGGGATAATGTTGCTCTTGTAAATCAAAAGAGTGCAGAGTACTTATACTCTGACGACAGAATGGCTCACAAGTTCCACTGCTTCAAAAATCTCACTTTACCCTCTGTCCAAGCGGCTATGGATAATGTTGAAGATGCTGAATGGTGGCTATATATTTCGAAATCACCAAAGATCTTTCCTCAAAGACATCTTGACACTTTGACAAAGATGGTAGAACACGACTCACGTATAAAAATAGTAGAAATGGATTGGCGGAAATATAAGCACTTAGGAGATCACTCTGAACAAACAATAAAGAGTTTTAACCTTGAGACTCGATTCTCCACAACAAGAATTGACGATGATGATGGGTTACATCCTAATATTCTGCAAGAAGCTGAAACTCTCTGTCTAAGTGAAAGCTCTCCTTTTGTGTACTGTGCGACATGGGGTGTAAAGTGCGAAATGCTTCCTGATGGTTCACTAAAAGAAGGTAATCTTTGGCAACATTGGAGTCAACATGCCATTGGTTTAGTTGCGGTAGACGAGTTTATATGGAGATTAGGTAGTCATGGGAACATTGCAAAAAACCACCCACACTTGAAGATTATCCATAACAGAGCAAAACGTAAATCTTTTCAAATGATGTGCCACAAACAATTCACATGGTCTAGTCGAGAATTCAAATGACAAATATTGCAATCTTTGGAAGCTGTCGTTTAGGTACATGGCAAGAGTCTATTTTCTCAAACAACTCTAAAATCAATGAGTTTGGAGATCTTATTCAGCCATCAATCCATAAGACAAACGACAACAAACTCTCTCTTATCGTGAATCCAACTGGATACTCTGTTTCCATTTTGGAGCATTTGGACTTACTCAAGGTCTTTCAAGAAAAGATCAAACCCATAGAGACTAATCATAAAGCTTACAGAGAAATCCATAAATACAGTTTCAATCCTCTGATTGTAGGTATGCAGTATGACGCAATATTACTCGAAGTCTGTAGTAGGAAAGTGCTGTTTGCCCCTCCTAAGTTCGCAAGAGAATCTGCTTGGGAAGGAGAAACAATTCCTTACAAACTCACTAAATATGAAGCACTAAAAGACTTTGGTGTGACACGTTTATCTTACTGTCAAATGGACCAAAAAGCGATCACTAAAGCACTCCAGGAATTTGTTACAGAAAGCGGATTGCCCGCAAATAAAATCCACATTATAGGTCCATATTACTACACACAAACATATGAACATCTTGATGAGTTACCCCACTCTGTAATTGGAGGTCGTGTATCTCTCCATAATGATTTGTCTGCGAGTGCTTCTTTGCTTGGAATACAATATCACAATTTCAATGATATACTACAACTTAATCAAGAAGATGTGCCTTGCCCCTTAAAGTCTCCTTTTCATTTAAATGGAAATGGTATATCTAGACTCTCTGAATATATAAAAGCTGTATTTGCATAAAGAGAATTCAGTGTCGGAGGTTATATAATGTCACTTGATTTTAAAAAAAGTACAATTCTTGTCACAGGCGGAACGGGTTCTTTCGGAACGACAGTTGCCACTAAACTCCTAAATCTTGGTGTAAAAGAGATAAGGATTTTTAGCAGGGATGAGAAGAAACAAGATGAGATGCGGAAGCAATATACAAATCATAATTTAAAATTCTATATTGGGGATGTAAGGGATGCTTCTTCCCTAGACCACCCAATGAGAGGTGTAGACTACATCTTCCATGCTGCTGCTCTAAAACAAGTTCCAAGTTGCGAGTTTTTCCCTATCCAAGCAGTTAAAACTAATGTCCTTGGAACGCATAACGTCTTAAACTCAGCAATTAGACACAACATACAAAGAGTTGTTGTTCTTTCTACAGATAAAGCAGTATACCCCATTAACGCAATGGGTATGAGTAAAGCCATGATGGAAAAAGTCATGGTTGCTGAATCAAGAAACGCTGAGTCTACAAGCTGCACTATGGTTGGGACACGCTATGGCAATGTGATTGCAAGTCGTGGTTCTGTAATCCCTTTATTCATTAGGCAGATTCTAGAGGGTAACGAGATCACTATTACTGAACCGACAATGACTCGTTTCCTTATGAGCTTAGATAATGCAGTAGCCCTTGTTCTTCATGCTTTCCAAAATGGGAATCCTGGAGATATCTTTGTTCAAAAGTCACCTGCTGCTACGATTGACACAATTGCTAAAGCATTAATGCAGTTGCTAGACAGAGAAGTCGGTATTCGAGTCATTGGTCGACGACATGGAGAAAAAGACCATGAGACACTTGTGTCTTCAGAAGAATTAGCTGTTGCCAAAGAGTCAGACTCATACTACTGTATCCCTAGAGATTCAAGAAGCTCAAACTACACAAAAGAATTTCCTCTTAGTGCATCATTCGATACTTCGTTGAGTCCATACGACTCTAGTTCTACAACGAGGTTAGATGTAGAGCAAACAAAACAACTTCTTCTTAACACAAAAGAAGTAGCTAGACTTTTACTTCAAAAAGAGTAATTATTGATGAAAGTATGCACAATTGTAGGTACTCGACCTGAAGTTATAAGACTGTCTGAAATCATTAAGCTTTTGAACAAATCTAGTGTAATTGAGCATGTACTCGTACATACATGTCAGAATTTCACATATGAATTAAATCAAATTTTCTTTGCGGATTTCGAATTGCCACTACCTCAGTACACACTTGAGCTTGAACAAGGGTCTTTTGCTACTCGTCTAGGTTCAATGTTGAAACAAGTTGAAGTTGTACTTGTGAAAGAAAAGCCTGACGCTGTCTTAATCCTTGGAGACACATACAGTTGTTTATCTGCACTTATTGCAAAAAACTTAAAAATCCCAATCTTTCATATGGAAGCAGGGAATCGTTGTTTTGACCTAAATGTGCCTGAAGAAACAAATCGTAAGATCGTCGATCATATTTCGGATATCAACATTCCTTACAGTTCTATTGCAAGAGAGTATCTTATCTCTGAAGGTGTGACTCCACAAAATATAATCAAGCTTGGAAGTCCGATGTGCGAAGTACTGAATGCAAATATGGATAAAATCTTGGCATCTACTATCTTAGAAAGGCTTGGTTTAGAAAAAAGCAAATACATCTTATGCTCAATACATCGAGCAGAAAATGTAGATACAAAAGAGGTACTACATGCTATTTTCAATGGGATTAGTGCCGTTTCTGAATGGTTGAATGTACCCGCAATCGTATCGACACACCCTAAAACTGAAGATCGTTTAAAGGGATTCCCGCTTTCTTCAAACATTAAACTTTTGAAGCCAATGAATTTCTCCGACTATAATCGACTACAAATCGACTCTAGTCTTGTACTAAGTGACAGTGGTACAATTAGCGAAGAATCTTCTTTACTAAAGTTTCGTGCAATCAATGTGAGAACATCACATGAGAGACCTGAAGCAATGGAAGACTCTATTGTTATTATGTCTGGTGTTACATCAGAGGGTATTCTAGAGTCTTCTAAATTAGCTCTATCTTTACCTATACCTAAGAAGACAGTTACTGACTATAACGTGTCTAACGTGTCTGAAAAAGTACTAAAAGTCTTACTTTCATACACGCATTATGTGAATAGAAATTCGTATTGAAAAGACTTAAAATACATATACATCAGGTGTTGAATTATCTACATACGCATAGTCTGAGGTTGTGAGCAACACACAAGGATTTTTTGGACTCCAAAAAGTGTGTTGTATATTTGGCTTCACTTTTAGCTTGTCACCAAATGATAAAGGAATACTTACTCTGTGTCCTCTTTCATTCTGTAGGTAAATTTCACAATCTCCAAAAATGGGAGAGAACACTTCTGTTTGATGTCTATGGTAGTGCTTACCTCGCTTATGTCCTGATAATAAATCAAAACAATACACTCGTTTCAAGTTATTGTACTCATATGCTTCAAGGTCAAAAAGAGTTTGGTTTATTGGAGATATATGGACTCTAGAAGATTTCGTTACTGACGCAAGCATCTCTCTTGAAAACTCTGATCCTGTTATGCATCTGAATAAGTCTTCAAGCACTGTTGTCGGCACATAATCTACGCTTCCAGAAAATGTATCGGGTTCAAAACTAAAAGTTGGGTGAGTGTCTATAGAAGTAAACTTCAAGCATTTCAGATCTGCAATTTTTCTTCCGATCTCGAATACTTTAGTAGGTTCGTAATTGACAATGTTAACAACTCTTTTGTGGGTTTGCTCTTTAGGCTTACAAAGCACTTTTTCTATATACAAAGTCAACTGATCTAAACTCATGTAAAATCTAGAGCTACCATCCACAGTTATATCTTCATCTGAGAGAAACCATTTGGATAATATACTGTTTTGTTTTATCTCTTTGAAACTGCCATATATGTTAGGTAATCGGAGAACATCAATTGGGCAGTTTGCATTAGACAACAGCATATCTTCACATAATTTTTTGATCTTCCCAAACTGAGTGTCCGTATTTGCATACAAACTCGATATATAAACATGAGAATCTATATGTATTTTGTTTTGAGTAAAACTTGAAAGACAAGACCCTAACGAGAATGCCTGACTCATGTACAAGTTGTAGTCATCTCCACGACTTGATCCTTGACACCAGATTACACAATAGGACTTATCTTTTGGTAAGTTTTGGATGTCTTTAGAAAAATCTTTACCTACTACATATGTAGAATCTGACTTAAGATTCCACGCAAGGTGATTTCCTATAAAACCATTTCCCACAATTATGAAGTTTGGCATACATTCCCTCTACTATTGAACTAATCCTTTTCTCTTGAATTAACAGAAAAGTATTAACCCTTACATTTCAAGATTTCAATAAAAACTTAACTTTTATCCCCTACGTTTGAGGAATACCCACGTACCAAAACCTACCGCTCCAATAAGGGTTGTTGCAAGAAGCACCTTTCCAATCTTCTTCTTAGTCTCTTGCCCACTTGTGACCCGACTGTCATCTTGTGTTTCTTCTAGATAAGCAAGCATATTTCCTTGAGGAACAATAATTTCTTCATCTACAATCTGACGAGCTAACTCCCCATCAAGACCATACTTGTTCATTATATATGTTGCTCTACAATTCTTATCACATTCCCAATGCCAAGGTTCTTTATGATAAGGGGAAATATTATATTTTGGAGCAAGCACATCTCTCATATATTTATATGCAGGATCTCTCCTAATCTGATCTACTGCTTCTGACTTTATAGGACCACCAAGATACAAATCAAATGTATATCCTGTATTGTGAGCAGACTTCCCCGGTGGAGCAACCCATTCTCTTGCGGCAGAATCGCTACCATACTTCTTCAAGGCTTTTTGGAAAAGTCTATCTTGTTGAGCATACGTTCGAAATCCTGAGATCACTTCGAAATAGGGAGCATTGAAACCCGCCTCTCTAGCATCTGCAATCAAGTCTTGAACGATTTCTGTAGCCGGCCAAGCAAGTGGCTTTTCTCCATAATAAGAGTTTACAGTATGTAAATATTCCGGTGGGGGCATTTGCCGTTTGTGTTTTGGGATTCTTGGCATTTTTAAAAACTTTCAATGGAGTTTGCGTGCAATAAGGTATATAAATTTATACTCACCACTCCCACTGACTGCAAAAAAAAAACGGAAAAATGAAAAGCACACTCGCCAAAGAACGGAAAGATCCCAATTCACTCGGTCGTACAGTTAAACTACTGAAAGGCATCATAAGAAATCCGGAATCCGTTCACTTTTTACAAGATCCACAAGCTCTAACAGCACACTTAGAACTTGACCCAAAACAACAAATAGAAATAGAAACCGCACTTCGTCACCTATCCGAAGTAGAACCTGCGTTTATACGCACATACATCCTTGAGCCTTTTGTGTTTCAGTTCAGCGACTTCTGTAAGAGACACCCAGTACAAAAACGTTGGCCGAACTTTGAAGAACTTGGGTTCGCTTTTAAACGCATGACCTCATCGTTTCTTTCAGAAAACTTCATTACTAAAAGGACAAAGTACTACACACTCAGAAGAATAGTACGAGACATTCCAGAGTGGCACGAAGCTTGTCGCTATAGTCAAAAAGGCCATTATAATAAACAAGAACAAAAAACGCATTATAGAGAAAACCTTTCAGACCTTATAGAAGAGTACTTGGTTTACTTGAAAGAGGGACATGAAGAAGAAGTGTCTTCTCAAACGACACAGTTCAAACTATTTGCCGAATTCTTTTTGGCACTATGTGAGGCTAATGATATTCCGATCAATCCCTCCTTAACTATTGAGGTGATCAAAAGGTTCGAAAAGCTAAATGAAGATTGACCATACTCTCTTGATCTCTTTCACACTTTTGATCTTTTGTTTGGGTACTGCGATACGCAGCATTGAGTTATACGGTTCTACACAAGAGCTACAAGATAAGTTAAGGCTTGCACAAAAAGAAGTTGAAGAACTCACTAAACAAGCAAATGTGCCAAAAAAGTCATGCGGTTATCTCCAACTCGAAGTCGCTGCTCAGAAAAAGCTAAATGGAATGCTCCAAGAACACATTGTGCATTTAGAAAAGCTTGAGTTTATTTACGAAGAAGAAGACTTAGACTTCCAGAGTCTCGTGTTTAGGGTTCAAGAATTAGAAGAAGATTGTCGGTGCAAATAGCTTAGTCAAAGAGCGGACCTCACTACATTGATCGCTTCTCGAATCATTGTCGCTAGAACTTCTGCTTCTTGTCCTTGATTTGTCCATTGAGTCGGTACAAGGTCGGGTCTTCCCGGAACAATCGGACCCTTGATATACCCAAACGGTCCTCGCCGTCTATTCTGAAAAGGACTAATGGGTGTAGACATCATTGTTTGAAAGTTCATAGGTGTAAAGGGAGGAGCTGGATTTGTTCTTGAATACGTATACGAAATCGCATTTTGGATTTTAGCACTTGCGAGCCGTTTTAGCTCCATAGGTTGGTTTGGATCTTTAAGTACTTCAAGGTTTGCCGATTTCAGTAAATCACGAATTGTGTAAAAGTTTGGGTTTTGCCCAAATGACATTCTCAACGCTCTTGTTAAATATATGTACGCTTGTGAAAACATAACCTTCCTTTCTGAACAGTTGAAATAAATGTCCAATTCTTTGTCTAAGACTACAAATTTATTTTTGCAGTCTCATTCTTAGGTAAGGTAAGTTTCAGTGTAACTCAATTATTTACTTGGAGTTTGTAATGTCAACTTATTGTCCTCCCATGCCACATTATGCCCGATCTTTAGGGATTACCGATTGTGACTATCTACAACTCGACCCCTATGTCAAAGAGCAAATGAGGTTACAGCACCAAGCGACAAACTCCCTCAAGCCCCAAAAATCGGTTTACACTCTAGGAGATTACCCTATGGACCACTCACCTATTCTTTTCGGATACCCCAACCACATGGGTCGACCACTTCTCATAAGTGCTGCTAAAGGTTTTGCCCAATTAAGATCTGACAACTCGTCTTACTCACGAGAACTGCCGGGCTTTAGATACACAGGCTCAGGCCAAGCTTTCAGCGACAATAATATTCGTGATATTTGGAGTGGACAAGTTCTTGCCCTTTGGATAACAAACGGAGAAGTCTTTAACCAATACTTGATGGAAGGTATTGTCACCTTGAATGGACATTCTCCTTCGAATCTGTCCCCTCTAAAGATGAATGCTCAAGGTCAAGTCACTGAAGACCTCAGTACACTGCTTAAAAAGTTACCGGGTGATGCCAAAGATCGAGGCACTCGATATGTAATGGGTCCTGACGGTGTGTTCGGTCATGCAATGGAAGATATCCTTGCTGAATATGCTCGTACCGGGAAGATGTTCGGAACAAACGTACCTTCGAATGCCAAAAAAGTATACAATCGACTGCTTTCTAATTACACATCTAATGAAATCAAAGAAGCAAAAGCTGCAGGTCAAAGGGGAGACAAAGCTCCAAACAGGTCATTACCGGAAACACCTGCACATATGCTACATGGTGAAGCCCAAGTTGCTGCAGGGTTCGTGCAAACAAGAAGTTCGCATGGAGATGCGCTGATCAATATCCCATCTAATGTCGAATATGACGACACAGGTCGTGCGGTGGTAAGTCCCGGCAGCGACGGAGGTAGCGGTGGAGGTAGCGGTGGAGGTAGCGGTGGAGGTAATGAAAAATCAGAAGTCACTAAAAAAGGTGAAGAAGAAGACAACACTCTCCTTTATGCAGGACTTGCAAGTGGAATCCTACTCATTGGCGGACTTGGTTACTACTACTACACCAAAAACCAATAAGATAAGAGAGTAAACAATGTCTTTCCCTAATCCGAATTCCGATAAAATGGTTGTTCGCAAAGTACCGCATTTGTCGATTGAGCAAACAGTTGACAATATGAGGAATCTTGCTTGGGAAGGACAAACCTCTCCTTTAGTGAGACAGTTTGCAATAGAAACTCTCAGACGAGTAAAACCCAAAGATTCCCTTTCTGAAGTTGGTGCATTGTATCACTCGTGTTGTCGGGAAATTCACTATCTCGCAGACCCTCTTGGTTCTGAGTTCTTACAACATCCCGAAGTAACTGTACGTACTGCTGCCGGAGATTGTGACGATATGTCCATCTTACTTGCAAGTACATTACTTATGTCAGAAGCGTTGAGTGTTGGCTATCCTTGTAGGTACAAACTTGCAGGTTTCAAAAATAAAGGGTTGAGCCATGTCTTTCTAGAGTGCCTTATTGGTGGCAAATGGGTTGCACTCGACCCTGTTGCAGGGTCTGCTACAAGTAAAATGCTCAAAGACATCACAAACTTCAAAATCTTTGAGATTTGAAAGGCATTACGATTATGTCTCTACTTAAACTACTCAAAAAAAACCCTAACGAGCTTTCTAAAATGTCAGATTCTGAAAAGATCGGACAATTTAAAGCCGCAACCCAAGAAAGAAATAAATCATTTTATTCACTTCAAGGGTTTTCTCCTTTCAAAGTCCTTACCGCAGGTGTGGTTCTAGGTATCGGAGTTTCTTATGTATCTCACCTCTCGTCTGAAAGGCCCTAACTATGTGTGGATGTAACTCGTGTCAAGGTTGTAGTAGCTCAGAACCCAGAATGAATGGTAAAGAAATTACTATTCTTAGTGGACTGAGAGAAAACAACTCCGAACAAAGTCAAATAACAAACAGCGATTCAGACACTTCAAATGTAGGTCGATATGCTGTCGTCGGAAGTGCAATCATTCTTGCAGTGATTGCTGGATTCGCAAGTAAGAAATAGAGGATTTCAAATGTCACGTATCAGTAAAGGTCTTTTCGACCCAAGAAGAAAAATGCAACAATGGCCAGAGCCAAACGATGATCCAAATATCCCTTATGTTTGGGGTCTTAGTGGATATCCTCATAGTTTAGGTAACCCAAGCACAGGAGAAGCAATCGTTTCTCCAGAAGAGCCTGTACAAGATGTACCCCCTACTCATTCCTTAGTGGACTCTAGGGTTGGTGGTATGCTTATTGGTGCATCTGTAGTTATGGCTGCCGCAGGCTTTGTCGAGGGCATCACTGAATCTAAGTCGGAGTCTACTGTTGGGAAGTTTACCGATGGTATTCTCACAGGTATTTCATATTCTACGTTTGTAGGGTTCTTAGGTCGAAAGTACATCCGGTAAAAATCTATGTTTAATTCAAATCGAACTTTATTTCCTGCATATAGTGGATTAGACGACATAGATGTTGCTATGCCCAATTCACCTTCTCGTAACGTAGCGATGAGAACAACAAGTGAATTATGGAAAATCCATAACTCCGAACCACATGTCACTGCTCCCGCAGATCCCGGGATAACCGTACCTTATCCCGACAATGGGTTTGACCCCAACGGCTTGTCTGACACAAACGAAGCAAACTCCCTTATTAACAGAGCAGCAGTTGGTTTAGATAAAGATGCGTTTGCGGATATGTGTCACCAATTAGACGATATATACACAAAGCGATTAGTTTCCGACTTAAACTTGTCCTCTATGAATGTCAGTGAACTCAAAGAGCATATCCTACAAGAATGTGTAGGTGCTTTACTCATTTATAACGAGTCGGATAAAGATAAACTCATCAAGGCATTTAGCTTATGTAAGAGTTTAGGTTCTCTAACAGAAGACGCACTAAGTCATGCACAGTTTCCGGAACAGGAAAAACAGAAACTTCTTAGCTTTGTAAACTGCTGTCAAGCGGTTAGGGATGCTATGCTCCTACCCGATTACCAGATTAAGCAAGCCCTATTGGGGTCTACTCGCTCAAGAGACTCTTTAGATACTGCACTCTCCTTCTATGGCTTAAATGAAGAATCTAGCGCAATGAGACTCAATCCGGGTGATGAGTTTAAAGACTACAAAGAAGCAATCATTCTTTGTGAGTGTGAACTTTCACAAGCATGCAACTTAGAGATTTCAAGTGGTGTTGTTGCAAAAGCACTAAACAACTGCTTGTCTCAAGTTCTTCGCAATGTTATCTCCCCCGAACTAAAAGTTGCTTTGTCTTCTGTTGTAGAACATGCACAAAATAGCTCATTGAGAAATGCGAAAAAGAGTGCAAAACAAAACAAAGAAATACTAAACCACCTTAAGTCTGAAATGCTCAAAGTGGGGGTGACTCCTAGTATGACCCAAAAGCTAAATCAGAAAGTAAACGCTTCTGATACTGTCTTAGGTATACAGGGTACTGGAGTTTCTGTAGATGCTCAAAGTGCAAATACTGCACAGAGAAATCCACAAGAAATCCAAAACACTCTACAGTCCTTAAAGTCTGCCCAAGGACAGCTTACGCAAATTCTGAATACTCAGAACTTAGACCCTGTTGCAAGGTTGTGTGTTACTTGTGAATTGTACACTGTCATGTGCCTCCAAGATTGCTGTACTGCATTGTCTTTAGGCGAAGATAAGTTACGTGAATGTGCTACAAACTTACAAAATGCCTTATTTGAAGAAGTTAAAGAGTCCAATGTTGGGAACATCAACTCTTTAAACGTAACCCTAAAAAAGGCACACAATGATTTGCACTCAGCAGAAAGTTCTAAGACAATGGAGTATCTAAATAAAGCTAAGTCTGAAAATGTAATTTCGGATAAAAAACTCCAAACGCTCACTACTCTATTAGGATAAGAAACATGAACAAGTACACACCTCTCTACGGAAACCCTCTAGGTGCTGAAGATCACGCAGATCGCCTATACGGAATCGCTCGTGCTGACGTTGTCGGTAACCTACACTCAAACCCTGCAGAAGTTCCTGAACTCGTAACCGAAGCTGAACTGGAGCAAGTCTGGAACGCTGTCGGACAACTTCTAAATGACAAGTATGGGGTTGAACTCACACTTGAGCGGTTCAGCAGTGCAGACCCTGCAGCTATGCAAATCTATCTGAATATTCTTGTAGATAAAGAAGAGGAAATCCTAGCCGACGAAAACCTACTAGAAGCTTACGTAGACGAACTCGCAGAAATACTTGGTCTAGAACATGCGGGCGAAGGTGTCGGAAGTATAGAAGACTTGGAAGATGAACAACGTACTTTCAACCTTGCAATCGACTCTGTGGCTGAGTGCTTCCCTAACTCAAGCAATGACAACAAAAATGATTTAATCGCTACAGTTGCAAATGCTTTAGATGCAATGGAGACAGACCTTGAAACTTTTGCAGAACCTGTAGAAGTAATTGATGCCGTCACAAAGTTCAAAAGTCTAGGGTTTCCCCATTATCTACCAGAAGAACTAGTCGAGCTAATCTACTTTACTGCAACAAACGAAAGTGCAGTAATCGCAGAAGAAACAGAAAGTATGCTTACCGAAGATTCGAGAGAAGATGCCTTTTGTTCAAGCACTGCGAATAACATCATCCTTGCACAGTTTGGTGCTGACGCTGCGGGAAGCCATGCCGCTTTCTGTCTGTTACCTATGGATGAGCGTATTGATGCATACGATGCAGTAGAGGGTAACCTTGCTACCCTCTTTGGTATTCCGCAAACAGATTGGGATAACTTTGTACTTGAGGGGGTAGATAATAAGATTTCTACCAAAATGCTTGAACTTGAGGGCGAAGAACTCAAAAAAGAAATCGCCACAGTTCTCGATAGAGCGTCTAAAGACCCAGAGAATGCCCTTCGGACTACCACAAAGAGTGCCATTGGCGGGTCAAGCATGACTTCTCAGCCGATGTCTACAACAAGTAAAGTTGTTACAGGACTCACTGTTGCTGGTGCTTTGATTGGTTCACTCTACTTCATTAAGAAAGTTAGAGAATTCTAAAATGAAATTGCCGAAAAGAGATGATTGGGTTCGAATAGGCTATACAGGTATGGGCGTTGGTGCTGCATATTTATGGAATCGTATGTCTACCCTCCATACAAAAGGGTACGGCTACATCCCACCCGCAGCTCTGGCAACGCTTATCGTTTTGAATGAAGACTCAGGAAACACAGAGAAAGATATCGCTGCGGGTATTCTTGGATTCACAAGTGCTGCACAAGCCATATCTTTTCTCCATACAGAACCTACGGAAACGAATTCTGACCCTTCTACGGAAGTACAACTTAAAGAAAACCCTACACCTACTGACTACGATAACGAAATGGCGAAACTTAATAAGATACGCAACGTTGCCGGTACTTTAGGTGCTTTAGCTGACATTGTAGGGAAATTCAGAGGGAATGGATAGGGAGACTACTTATGACCTCTGAACAAAATAATCAAGTTCTTGCCGAACTCAGAGAAATTAGACAAAGTATTAGTGGATTGGAGTCCAAGATAGTGGATACAAAGAGTTCTTTGGATGATAAAATCACAGACACAAAACAATCTTTGCATAATGAGATCCTGTCTATTCGAAATGAACTTTTGGAGTTTCAACTGAAAACTCAACAACTCGATGATGTCTCCAATTGGAGTCAACAGTTTCGTGAAAATATAACAATCGCAGAGCTAGAGCGTATTCGAGAAGATGTGGCACAACTCAAAGAGTACAAAGCAAAGTCTACTGTGATCTTTGCTCTTGCACAATTCGTCATGGCAGGTGTCGTGGCATGGCTCACAAGTAAAGGATAATATCATATGGCTACTCAAAAACAAGTCAATACCGAAGTAGGCAAAGTCTACTCTCAAACACTAGAGTACATATCTAAAAGGGTACAAGGTTCGGACACCTTTAGTGGGCTTTCTGGGAATCAACATGCTGCGCTAGAAGCTCTCGCAAAAAAAGCGAATGCTCAAATTGCAGAACTAGAACTGAAAGATGCCACTCAACTTCAAAAAATTACAGCTATGAATGTTATAGGCAATCAGATCTCAGAATTGCTTATTTCTGCACCAAACAGTCCATATAAAAACTACACACCTCAACAAGTAAATGTGATCGCTATGCAATCTATACTTGGGGGTGAAAAAGAGTATACAGACTTTGGAAATCTGATAAACGACACTCTTAAAAAGTTTGCATTACAGATTGAGTTTATAGGAAACTTAGAAAGTGGCTTATTCGAGTGTTACCGAATACTGAAGGGCGATTTTCCATCTAGCACGTTTGCTCGAAACAATGGGGACTTATTCAGCAGTACTCAATTGGAAAAAATTGACGCTAGCCTAAGCAATTTACGAAGTGTAGGTGAAAGTCTTCAAGATAGTATCTTTTGTTTATCGACATTAGCTGAAAATTACTATACTGTAAATGATTCCAATCTTAGAGAACTTGGGTTTGTCAGAGAAAGAGGTAATCCTTTATTTTTAATTCCTGCGATTCCCGCAGCAGTCAAAGCTGTAATGTGGGTTACCGCAGGGTGCGTTATCGCATACGAAGTCTTTTTCACAAGCGATTTGATAGTTAAGGGTAAAGTTCAAAGTACATCTACAAATGAAAATATTGTAACATCAAAAAGATTGAGCTTTTGTTTGGAAGTCCAAAAAGCTCTAGAGCTTCTATATACAGAGATGCAAAGTAACCTTGTAAGCTCTATCATGGATGATAGTAAGGACCCTAAACTTATGCTCATTAATCTTTCAAAGTTGAAAGAGAATGAACGTTTCCAAAAGATAGAAACCATACAAAGCGAAGAATATACTTTACCAAATTCTATAGGACTTCTAAGCAATGGTGAAAAAGCAACTTTTACTTACGGAAAAGATTGTATCACTGGACAACTCTTTAGTGCGCAACAAGTTCTCGCCAGTCTTCCTAATGAAGCAGGCATCAATAAACTAACTAAACCGGAAAGACAAGAACTCGCTAACAACCTCATTGATTTATGTGGAGGTCGAGCTAAATTGTATGCCGAAGCAGCAACTTTTTCTCTTGCAAGAGAAAACGTCGCTTATGAACGCTCAGGACTAGCTGATGATGCACGAAGACGACGAGCAGTGACCCACTTGATTGAGTGGGCAGCTTACGGTGCTGTCAGTGTAGGTGTCATTTGGGGCTTATCTAAAGTATATAAGTCTTATAAGAGTGATGACTAAAGATAACTCTTCTATTTATTCTAAGCGTCATTCATTTGGCCTTGGGTTGCTGTAAATCTCTCAAAAGTATATCATCGGGAAGAAATGCCAAAATGAATCGAAAATCGTACATTGCACTCTTCGGGGTTTCCCTTGTTGGTTTAGGGATCGGCATATTCGTTTACAAAAAACGAGCATCCACAAAAGCAAAAGGTATAAAGTTTTCTGTGGGTACACCAGCTTTGAACACCTTAAAGTCGATAAAAGAGCCTGCCCTTCTTAAACTTGTAATGGACAAATATGACTTCGACGCTAGGACTAAAACACGCTACTTTTGGAATTCAGAAGAAGTCGATGATTCAATCGACGACTGGTACCCTGCAAGTACTGTGAAATACTTAGCAGCCGCTGGTGCGCTTGAACGACTCTCAAAATTAGGGTTCAATTCTGAAGACACAACTGTAACTTTCCATTACAAAAATGGAAAGAATCCAACAGTCGTGCCTTTTACAGACATTCTCAACAAAGCCATCGTAAACAGCGACAATACCAAGTATAACCAACTAGTTCAGGTCGCAGGCCATCAACGGTTACACGATACGATTCTAGCAGATTACGATCTACATCTCAGCCGACCTTACGTCAAAGACGCTTGGCAGAAGCTGACAGGATCTAGAGAGTTTGATTCTCCGCAGATTACTCTTCAAGACACTTCAGGTAAGTCTGTCATTTTAGAAGCAGATTCACACCAAGCTCCTAGAGCCTGCCCTTCTCGAAGTAGCTGCGCTCGCTTATCTTCTTTTACGGATTCAATATACGACCTTGTGTTAGGCGGTAGGTTCGATATATCCGATTCAAACCGATCAGAGTTGTTAAGAGTCCTTTCTGCGAAAAAGCCCAGAGGGGACACTTTCTTAGATGCTATTTTGAGTCAGATATCTAACGAGGCTTTCGATGTGTACCATAAAGCGGGCTTTGCTATAAATTACTACTCAGATTCAATATTGTTGGTAAGCCCTTCAGGTAAGAAGGCATATGCAATTTCTGCTGTAGGCTTTAAAGGCCGAGATAGCCTCACAGATTTAGGCAAAGCTATAGGTCAGCTCATCAATGATGGTGTGGTTTAAGTAAACAAAAGTATATAAGTATTGCTGAATGGAAAGATTATTACGAGTAAACCCATGAGTATGAAACTACCTATTGCAATTGACGAGAAAGAACAGTTCGAGATTTATCAAGAATTTCTAAACCAAACGACTGTCTTTATTAAATTTGAAAATCTCCTTAAATCTATACGGATTGAAGATGCATAGAACTGCCATGAATGCAAAGCACTTTAACTTCCAGGAATTTCACGATAAAAAAAGTCGTCTAAAACGTGCTTTGAGCGTAATCATCTCAAACCTTAATGATTGGGAAGATGTCGACCAAGAAGCACTTGATGAACTTAAAAGTCTGCTTTTCGAAAACAAAGAGTCAATTGACTTTGTAAAGTATGCAAGCCCTTTTCCTCTCGAAGTCATCGCAAATAGTCTTGCTACCCTTTCTAATCAACATGTTGACAGAGAAGACTTTGACCCCATTATACAAGAGTTATTAGACCTTGAAACAAACTATGATTCTTGGAGAACATGGACAGAGTATCAAATTGTAGAGTTGTTTGAAAGCTATGACCCAAACACTCTGATAGATGCTTTTGCTACAGTGCGAAGTGTATGTATCAAGCAAAACCCAAATGTCGAAGAATCTCGGATTCCTCATATAGACTGGGACTTTGTAAATAAGGTTAAAGAAAAGGGCTTTGTGAATACATTCTTTGATGATTTACGCTTGTATTTAGATACAAATGTTAATTGTCGAATAGAGTCAGAAGAAGGTTTTGGAGGAATCATCTTTGGTTGGCTAAACTTAGGGAATGTTGAAATGTCTCGGTTTTGGAATTATAGTAACTATGTTTACTACAAAAACACTTATTCAGAAAATAAAGTAACTTTCAATGACGAAATCCCCACACTCATATCAGTACTACCTAAAGTAGATGATAGTCCTATTGGTCCTTTTTGGTTGAGTAAGCAAATTACAAAGTTAGATTTCTATTGTGAATCTATACACTTCACTGATTCATTTAGAAATGAATATGGAAACGAAATACACATTTCAGCAGATTCTCTTATCTCTAAGTCTTCGGATTATAAAAGAATGGGTGCTTTCACATTTGGTCGAGACATAGAATCTAAATCCGCCAAACAAGTTGACAGAGGTTTACTTTTCAGTTGGAGTCGTCAATTTCTATGCAATTATGGGTATGAAAAAATATCACATAGTGATGACATTTTTGGATATGGAGATGATTGCATTTTTATCTTTTCAAATTGCTTAATCTCAAGTGCAGTTTCTGGAGATCATAACATTCAATCTGTGTCTTTATTACAATCTGTTGTAGAAGCTATACCTTGCAAGATTGAGTTCATCTATCCCCACTTTTTAGCATTCATAGGAATTAATAACGAAAAAGATAATGCTTTGTTCTTAGTTGATACCGAGAATTACAAACCATCCCGCACTCCATTTCCTTGCTATGTTCTAGATGAAGTCTGCAAGCACTTGTATTTCCATAAATCAGACTCCGATAATCTTAATTGCTTGTTTGTTCCTTCATATGCTGAATGGAAAGATTATTACGAGTAAACCCATGAGTATGAAACTACCTATTGCAATTGACGAGAAAGAACAGTTCGAAATTTATCAAGAATTTCTAAACCAAACGACTGTCTTTATTAAATTTGAAAATCTCCTTAAATCTATACGGATTGAAGACGGCACTCTCACCCTAGGCATCCCCATTGAATTACTTGATAGACTCACCGAAGCATGGCTAAAAGACCGACATAAGTTCGAAACGGAACTCGTTGACTTCGTTACAGAAATCGAAACTGCAATGGAAGACCTAAAGATGGGTGAAAAAGAAAACTGACAACCACCTATACAAATAAAACCTAACACTCCCCAGCGTAAAGACCATATTGTCTGTATAGGTGGCTGAAAGTAAACAACTTTAACCTAACACCATAGACCAACTTCCCAAAAGGAAAAGGGTCTACAAGGACTTCACCATAATACCTATATAAAAAGGTGTGTCAATACAATTTTTAAGTTATTTTGATCCGCAACGAATCGTGTTAATCTGACGAATCGCTTTCTTTGAACTAATGATCGCTCGATCTGCGGACACAAGGTTCGCTTGTGCAATTTGTGACTTAAGTAATCTGAATGACTCAAGGTTCGCTTTAGGCTTCGCTTGTCCTGGAATACAATACACAAGTCTGAAAGAAGAACTGTCAGCTTCTATATATCCTGCAATTTCACTTGCTTGCTTCAACTCATCTTCTGAAAATAAGTTTGAACTTTTAGACTCGACCACACAACGAATCGTTCCAATTGTGTCTGTGTCCTCAAACTCAATCAAATTTGCATTTACAGGTTTCCATTCCCAATTCTTACGTACACATTTTCCCACTGACATTTCTTCGTTTACTCCTTGTTAATGCTGTGGAAGATGTAAAGGTCTTGGGTACACGCCCACTTTCGTGGACTGCACACCATCTTGGTCATACAATATTTTCTCTCCAAAACATAACTCTGCAATATTGTCAGCAGTTTGTTCTGAATGATCATAATCACCTTGTCGCATAAGCAAAACATGGCCTAACTCGTGCCTTAATAAACCCTCGACTCTGTGACGAGGGGCTTTCAGTATCTTTGGGGATAAAAATATACATCGACTATTCGTTTTAGCAAAGTCTCTAGGCTTAGGATAACTACCATTGTAATCTATGGCTAAACTAATAGGTAAATCAATACCATGCTCTTGTCTAATAAAATCACACATCTGTGAAAATAATGTTCTAATCTCTTGAGCTTTCATACGTTGCCTTTTTTTTTTGCAGTCTCACCATTTCATACATAGAATATAGCAACTCATTTACTCTGATTGCAACTCACATTGAAAGGCAATGCGTTATGGATCATTTTGGAAACGTACCAAAAACATCGACTTTAATTGTAACAAAAAACACATCTTCGCAAGCCGACACTGGTACTGCACAAACACAAGGGGAAAAGTATGTCCCTCCAACCACATTCGTTCAACTTTTCTCAGAAGATTACTTGAAAAAACAAGACATTCTCACTCAAGAACAAATCAAATCTCTCGATGTCCAATTTCCTGCCGCATTCCCAGCTATAACGAGTATTGGACTAGGAATTCTTACAGGTGTGGCTGTAGGTGTAGACTTTGGTGCTGCAGTACAATATACTAAAACTAATCAAGAAATGGAAAAAGTTCTATCCAAAGAACAAGTAGAACGTGCGGAGGAAATATTGGATGGACTAATTAAATCTGAAGCTTATAGTGAAGAACTTCCTGACGAACTTCTTGAAGGTGGTGCTTTCTCTATCACAACAAAAGCAAAAGAGAAAGCAAAAGAAGAAGCTGCAACAAAAGAAAAAGAAAAGAAAGCTAAATTGAAAAAAACCATTCTTATTGGTGTGGGTGCAACTGCACTCATTGGTGGACTTATCTTTCTTGCTCGAAAAAAATAAGTAATTTTTACTGAAAGGCAATACATTATGAAATCTCGATTCCCTACCCCTGAAAATATTGGCAAGTATCCCTCTACGTTTGGAAGCAGCTATGCTGACTTCGGTCACGAATCTCCTACTGAACAGCAGACTTCTGAAATAAAGACATTCTCAGAAATAGTCTTTACAGATCCAAAATTAAAACAAATTGCCAACGCTATAGGATACACCAAAACACATGCTGAAAGTCTAAATGATAAATATGGACTGCCAAATATGAGCGAGAGTGAACGAACCTCGTTTGCTCGATACTTTTTATTACTCGCAATCTCTATGCCCCAATTTTTAGTAAATGCTAATTGGCATGAAATTGCGAGGTACACAAATAAAGCCCTCACTCAAGGTCTTGAAAGTGTTCAAGGTGCAATGACTCCTATGGCTTGGACTCGACTATTTCAGATGTTTGACGCTTTGAAAGAAGATACACTTCCTCCTTGGTTCGTGCAAAGTCTTGACTCTATCGCAAAAAAGAGGGAACAAGTAGAGAAAGGTGTGAAAATAGACCATGAGTATTTAAAAAATAGAAGATCTAAACCTACTGAAGAAATGATGCAAAGAATTCAAGCTGAACGCTTACGTAGGGAAGAAGCGGAAAGAGCAGAAAGAGCTAAAAGACAAGCTGAACTAAAGCGTCAAGTTTCAAGTGAACAAGATTCCTTGATGCCTATACAGGAAAAACCGGCTAATTATGAATCTCCTACACTTTCTCAAGTATTACTTGATAGGCAATACATACTTGGAAAAATATCAAATCGTATAGGGCTTACAGAAACGGATATAGAGTTCATAGAGCAAAATTTCTTTCCTGCTCAATTAGGTTCTAAAGTAGATGACATTGCAATTGTGCTACTTACAATTGCCTTGATCATGCCCATTGCTACTAAAAACAAAGAGTGGGGGAGAATTGCTTCTTTTGCAAAAGAGATTCAAGAAAAAGGAGCAGTTGCACTCAGAAGTAGCCTACCTGAGCAAAGCTATGAGCTTGCAGTGAAGATTGCTGAGTCTATTGAAAATGGCCAAATCTCTCCTGAGATACAAGCTCAAATCTCTCAGATTTCAAGTTCTACTGACATTGCCGATGTAACAGAAGTGACTTCGACTCCTGGACCAGTAGAGGGTCAACTTACACTTGCAGAGTTAGAAATCACAAATGCAGAGTTACAAGCTCTCATTCAAGCAGGTGAAACTTTACCTACACTTGTCACCGAAAATGAGAAACTTAAACAAGAAGTTGAAGCTGCCAAAAAGTCTGCAAGCACAAGTAAGTATGTTGCCATAGGCTTGGGTATCGCACTTCTTGCAGGTGGTGGCTATTGGTATTACACGACTACGCAACAAAACCAATAACCTAATAAAAAAGAGACTTCTTGTATGTTGTATTGTTACAAGCCTTTAGATATTTTTTGGAGTGATCAAGGTGACTTAGACTTCACTGCATTTCATGTAACTCCGTACCTCAATCAAATTCTAAAAAAAGGCAAACTTCTGCCTACAATACATACAAAAAAGTCTACTCTTGGGGAGAACCAAGTAGGTCAGTCTATTCGGGGCTGTCTTGTCTCTTTCTTTGACGATTTCCAAATTGCAATGAATGGGTGCTACTCATTAGCTATTTATGCACTTCTCAAAAAAAACCTTTTATCAAACGAACAATTTGCAACTTTGATAAAAGACGAATGGATTAATGTGTACGGTGATGAACATGAGTTAGATTTAGAAAACGGATTGAACTTAACGGCATTTACCCAAATCACAACTGCATTATATAATGCGAAAGACATCAATACCATTTTTGAGTTCTTAAACAAGAGCCTAGACTTCTCAAACCCACATATCCTTACTGAAGAATGGGTAAAAGAACTGCCCAATACTGTAGAGGGCGTGTTAGATAACATTGGTGTTTTAGAAGTTAAGTTCAGCAAAAAGTATATTGCAGACCCCTCTGTATATATGGATTATGCTCCAAGCATTTACAGTGATGGAGAATCCTCCAAAGCAAGGTTTGGTCACGAGATCTACCAAATCGAAGAACGAGTGAGATACACGCTAGATAGTATGGATGAAGAAGACTTAGATCACTATTATGGAGTTCGCCAAAGCGAAATCGCAAGAGCGGTTGTTCAAAAGTGTAATGCCTCTAAGATGAGGTTCACTGATAATGAATGGGGCGACTTTATTTACGATGCTGAGAACCTAGACTTTACCAATTTAGATTTGTATAGTGACCTAGACAAGGAAGACGAAACAGTCAATGTAGATGATGAAATCACTTTTGTTCGAGAAGTTGAAGTTCCTCGAAACGATATGGCGATTTGGAACGCTGCTGAAAGTGAGTGGCGAATACCAGCCTATGATGGTATTTCTGTCAATGAATCTAATGTTGTTGCACTTGCAGGAGATATACAAAATGCAATGGGTGGTACAAAGCTCGTATACCAAAAAGGCACAACTGTTAGAGGAAGAAAAAACCCTCCATTAGACACAAACAAAGATGGTTACCTCATCAATGCTCAATTCAGTAAATGGGGAAATGAAAACTTTCGAGATGCAAAAGGCTATAATCCTAACGCTACACTCTGGTTACACACAACAAATGCAAGAAGCGTAGATCAATGGCTCGATAGTTTTACACCCATCACTGGGAGAGAAGATCGTGGATTCTTTATCGGTGCAGGAAGTAATGTAGCGTATGGTGATAACTTAATTTTCTTTAGATACAAACCTACAAAAATATTCGATTACACCAACAGTCAACATATAGATTCTATTTTGGAATGTGCCTATCAAAAGACAATTGCTAGTGCTTACTTGATAAGTGAAATGTACTCTACTCTAAACCCCTATAAACCTGTTATGTCTACACCTGTATTTCCAAAAAAGTACTCCAAAGCGGATTGGGTCAATGAAGATAGAAAGCATCCTCAAAATGAAAGTATTATCAAAGAAGCATTAAAATACTATTTAAGTTTTGGCAGATATGATTTTCTTGACGACTACAAAGACTGTATAGAGGCTCAAGGGTATACGTCTTACTACGAGGTCGAATGGGATATCTTAACAAAACGAACATTCGACCCCGGACTTGTCAGTATTCGAATCTTTGAATCTGATTATGATCATATTGAAATTGTAGGCTTACTTAAGGCAGATTGGAAAACAAAAAAGGCGAGAGAAAAAGAACTCCGACAAACAAAAAGAGAGGCAATGAGGGCTTCTGATGGTAGCATACGCTCAGTACTTGCTGAGATTCGAGAACTTAAAGACCTAAATTGGTACACTTGTCTTGTATGCGAAGATGCTTTCGTAGACAATAAAAAACGTGTTGTTGACTCTATTCTTAAGTCAGGAAAAATAGCTTGTCCCTCTTGTACATATAGAGATACTTTTTAAATCACTGTAGATTCTAAAGATAAAACAAGTGTCCAAACGATAGAGTCATTCCAACTTCAAACTCCCTCAATCTTTTTTAAGTTCGAGTCGTACTCGTAACTTAACGCTTTAGCCCCACTGCGAGTTGCTGAGTATACCCCTTTTGTATACCCGCTTCCTTTTCTTTTACGTGTGTGAACTGCTACAGGCTCCCACTCATCTGAATACTCAAGCATAGGCTTTTGTAGATTTACAATCTGTAGAATCACTTCCTCAATGCCCTTTTTTGTTGATTTTTCTTTATGCTGTTTCAAGTACCTTACAATGGCAGTTTCTACAAAGTGAATTACTGTGATGTAAGTTTCATTCATCGCCTCTCTAGGTGTACGGTGTGTACCTAGACCTAAACCTTTTCTTAAACCTTTTGTAGTGTCTCCCAAAACATGGACATACAGTCGGTCTGTGATATATGCCACATAGTTTCTTAACTCTGGGCTATCCACCATTCGCTTGCCTGTGACGACTTCTAACTCCGCAGTAAACTTCTTACGTGAAGCAATCGCTAAAGCTCTCTTTAAACTCTCAAACTTCTCATCTTCTGTTTCTTGTGGTGTCTGCCCATCCACTTTCAAATCCACAATCGTATCGAAACCCTTTTCAATCAACATTTTTGCTTTTTTGTCTGGGTCTTTCTCCATTGCGATTTGGCCATACTCAATGAAAGTCTCTAAAACCATAGATTTGATTGCGGGGGAAAGCCATTGTGCATAATCCAAAAGTAGCTTTTTCTCCATGTATGTTCCTGCATTACGACCTCTATAAATCTTGTGGATCGAATCGGATTCTAGAGTGACAGATCTGTCACTCTTAACGGAAAGCTCATGATTCTCGACACTTACATCTCTTTTAGGGTATTCTGACTCTATAAAACGTTGGGTTGCTTCAAGCCGAAGGTAACGATGAGGTTTCAGTTTATCTTCACCACCCATCATTTTCCAAAGTTGGGTTGCTGAAAACAATTCGTTCCTTGAAGTTTTCACAAGTTGAACAATCAACTTTCGATCAACATTCACTTTTTTGATTTCAGTTGGTGTAGGCTGTGAGTTTGCTCGTGCCTTTGCCATTAGTGTATCAAGTAGACTTTTGCTCATTATTTCCTCACTGAGTCATAGGTTAAAGTATTTAGTTTATAAAATACAAAAAACGATAAGTAAACAGAATATAAACCTATCAAAGATACTTGTAGTCACTTCCTTGCTCAATGTATTCTCAATAGACTCATTCACACCCTCTCAAGGAGAAAAGCACATCAACAGTATACTATACAACCCTTTAGACCTCTCCGGAGCAGCTGACGATCCAACCAACTCTGACACACTTGAATCTTTCGCCAAAACAGGCACAGATTTCGCTTCTGGACTAGGTATTGGGAAAGTCTTGAGTGTCGATGAAAGCCCAAGTGCAGGATTAACAATTGGAGCAACCTTACTTTCTATGGGCATAGGGCATGCTTTTGACCGTTTTATCACTAAACCATATATCACAAAGCCTACAGAACCAGACTTAATATATCGGAATCCTATTGATGACTTAACTATTTTATTAAATGCATATCATGGATATAAACGAAATGATGGGTCTTTGGTGAGTGCTTTTGGGTGGGGAATATCAAGCTACATCGCAGGTCCTGAGCTTACCGGAATCGCCCTTGCGCAAGGCTTTGGTAAGAACATAAAGTAAACTTTAAGATTTCCTTTGCTTTCAGTTTTGATTTATTAGAAGTAATATATTCTATTCTAAAAGCTAACTGACAAAAAAAAAGGTAAAGTATAAATGGAATTCTTCTTTCCTTGCTGGATTGCACTGTCTTCTATCTTCTCACAGCCACCCTCGAAAACATACTTCAATAAAGTGTCCCGCACTTTCGCTAACCGAATGGAAGTCTGCAACAATGTCGCAATCGCTGCCGCTAAAAGAAACCAAGACCCCGTTCTCTTTATTGCAATCTCAGTCACTGAAACAGGCTTCACAAATACAAAATCCAAAAAAGGGGCAAAAGGTCCTCTAGGTGTTATCCCAAAATACCATTGTCCAAAAAAAGGAAAGTGTGACTACATCAATGCAGGTATAGACGCTTTTGAAAAAGCAAAAAACTATGTCAACTCGGATGATATATGTCAAATACTTGCAGTTTATAATCGTGGCACTGAAAAAGGAAAATGCAAAAAGGGTAGGTCGGAATATAACTATGCACAGTACATTATAAATATGCACGATAAGATATGCACAGTCTCCGACTTTTGCGAAAAATGCTAAAAGTTATGAAAGTCTGAAATCTTAGCTTCTTTCAGATGTTTCTTGATTGAGTTCAAGATTGCCTCATCTGATATCAAACTCCTCAAGTTGTCTATGATTTGATCAATTATCCTGTCTTCTGCAATATCCATTATCGTTTCTTTGTTCCGATAATAAGCTTGCCGACATGCTGCAACATTTACACCCAACTCTTTTGCGATCTCCGACCAAGTCTTATCTGAAAACTTTAGTTCCCACAACCGCATAAGTTTCTCCTCTGACCAGAAAGTCGAACTCGCTCGTAACGAGACTCCTAGAGTATAAGCCTTACCTCTCACACTCCCTTGCGATCTTCCCATAGAAGAAGCAAGTCGGCTAATCGGTACTCTACCTGCCTTATACTTTAATGTTCTTTCTTCGTCTTCTGTCCAAAAGAGATCTTTGCCCATGCCTACCTCACTCTAAATCAGATGGAATCAACTTTCCATTTTCATCAAACCTCTGATAAGCACCTTTCCACCACTTGAACGCTAGTGTAGGTTCTGCAACGGATGGGATGTCTGGCGTGAAATGGGTCATGCTTGTTTCCATGATATGCTTTAGTTCCATTGCTGCGTCATGTGCTTTCTCTAAAGGGGCTTCTAGAATAATCTCATCATGCACAAATAACACAGGTCTGCAACCATATAGTTTAGAACTCGGATCAGAATAACAGTATTCACTCACTCTTGCAAATGCCACCAAACCACCCTCTGCCGCTAAACCTTGAAAATAGAAGTTGGCTAACTGACAGAAACGACGATTGCTCGATAGACGCTCTGCCCTCTCCAAGTATCCTTGACCATCATATGTACGAACGACCCTACCCACTCGATCAAGATAATATTTCACTTCTGGAAACTGCGAAAAAAAGAACGATTTTAAGTTCTCTGCTTCTTCTTCTGTCACTTTCACGTTATAGCCTTTTGCAAACTCAATGAAAGTTCGTGAAGCCATTCCTCCCGGAAAACCAAAGTTACAACACTTCATCAACTGACGCATCTCTTTGAACTTTTTGTCTCCTGCAGCTTTTCTTTTCTTCCCTTCCTCATAGGTAATCTTCAACTTACGACAAGCCATATATGTATGGGGATCAAAGTAAGGATCTTCTATGTACAGTTCTGCTAAACGAGAAGTATTCAACTGATCCAACAGTACTTGGGAAAGCACCCTTAACTCGTTCGCCTCATAGTCACAGAAAACAAAGCAAGCACCTTCCCTTGCTTTAATACACTCTCGAATACCTCCCGAACGTGGAGGATTCAAGAGATTAGGGTTTCTTGCAGATACCCTACCCGTTTCACTATAAGGGAAAAACTGTGTATTGATCACTCCATTATTGCCGAAACTCTTTTCTAAGGCAGGTATAAATGTAGACCAAATTGTCCTCTTGTCCCCAACCTTCGCCCACTTTTGCAAGACAGTATGCCCAGATTCCATTAAGTGAGAACGACTCACACTAATCGTGCCTTTCTTGGTGACAGGCACTTCTTTATTCTGTAACTCATACCCCTCTTTCACTGCTTGTCGAACCTTGTCATTCACAAGCTTCACTGCTAATTTGCCACGTTGCACTGCTCTTTCTCGTGCCTTACCCTCTAGCTCTACTGCAAAACCTGTAGCTACCATCAATTCTGCAACCTCTTGAACCTCAGACTCTGCATCGTTTCTTAACTTTGCAACTCGCATAGGATCTACTTGCATCCCCCAAGCAGAAGCTAAAGTTAAAGCATAATGGAAACAAGCACGCCTTGGTGCTTCATCGAAGATATTTACTACTTTTTTAGACTGACGTATAATTACCTTAGACACCTTTTCATTTGCTTGCGCATAGAAAAGTGAAGGCAAATACTCGACATCTTGAATCAAATACTCTCGATACGCTTTTGGCCAATCAAAAACATTTCTGATGTTCTCCACTTTATAATATGTCACTTGGATATCGTGATCTTTCACTTCACTCAAATCCAAATTACAAAAACTGTGACACGTACCCACAAGCGAAGTCGCACCATACTTACCATGCTCAAGTTGGTATTTACGACTCGCAGTTGCCTTCAACTCTCCTTGGCTGTTCAAAGCAACCAATGTCCGAATGTAAGTACACTCTAATTTACGGCTACGGAACATCTTGTAAATTCGACCTATGTACTCTGGATTCATGGCTGAAATACACGACCAATCATAAGCACCGTTATGTGCCACAACAGGACCCTCACATTGCTCACATAACGAAACAAAAAGGTCTAGCCTGTCTGCCCAAAAAAAGTAAATCTCTCGTTCACTGTCAGGAAGCTCCTTCACAAGTGTAGACCACTGCTTTACATTAAAGAGCTTCGCTTCTGTTTTAAGAATGTTCATTGCACCAACAATCACTTTAGGTGATCGCTTAGGTCCAATAGGATAGGTTTCTAAGTCAAAACCAATCATAAGTAGACAATCCTTTCCGACTGCTTTTGGTGTTGGTGTCGTAGGCTATTTGCTTTTTCGCCAAAAGAAAACATAAACTGTAGGCTCTAAAAGAAGACAGTAAATACTCCTACGTGCAACCCTCTCTATATCAGAAGTCTTAAATGTTTCAACTGCATTGTCAAGACTACCTTGTAGTTGAGGTGTCAATATTGAATATGCCTTACTGTTTAGAAGATCGACTACATCTTTTGAGACTTCTTCAAGTTGCATTTTTTTCTTTAACTGAAGAAAAGCACTTTTTGCTCCTGTCGTAGAATCTTGTACTTCCCAAACAAATGAAGACATGTCTTTAGGTGTACTGTACACTTTTGGCTTAGACTTCTTCTTATACTTGCGAGAAGGATATAAGTCTGGAGTACCTTGTGCCTTTAAATCAATATATGTTTTTGTCATTTTAACTTTCCGTTAACCGACTTGTGTTTTTCTATGCCCTGCTTTTGATTAAGGGGGTAAGTAACTCAGACTGTGAATCCAAGCTACCTACCCCCCGGCTCAAAATCATGGAAAGGTAACTGAGCGAATCAGTTAATCAGTATCTTAGAAAGGAATGGGATCAGTGTCAAGGGTTTTATTCTCAGTTCCTGAAACATTTACTTGATGACTTGATCCCGCTCTAGGCATTGAAGCAAAGTCGGGTCGAGTGTCTTTTTTTGTGTCGAATTTCTTCCAGGAAACCTTAGTGAAGATACCGCCACTCTTCGTTGGCTTCTCATATGCATTTACAATCGCTTGCAAACCAATCCCAATACTCTGCTTACCCACAGAACTAGGGTCATCTGCATTCATGAAGAAGTTGAGGAACACATCATTCGTAACTTCTGATGGCTGACAACCTGTCACACCTGCGATGAACGATTTCAGTTCAGAAGGTCCATTGTCGGAATCAAGTGAAACAATCCAAGAAATTTGTGTTGTTTGGGGAAACTCTTCATTGTTCGAGTCAATGACTGAACACTCCACTGCTGCACGAGGCCGACGTTGACGATTTGAGAAGATCTTGCAATTGTCGATTTCAACAAGATGAATACCAGGCCCAAAGTAACGAGAACTTGTTTGCATTGGAGCTGCTGCGATTAAATTAGCGAAATAGTTAGAATCCATCATGGTTCTTTTTCCTTAGTTTGGTTTGTTTACGGACTTATAATAATTAAAATGTTTACGGACTTCTTTACGGACTTCTTTACGGACTTCTTACAATGGACTTACTCCTTTCGAGTACAGTTCTTTACCAAATCGGTGAAGTTAATCTAAGCACCCTTTGTCTAACTTGCAAGTATTTTTTTTTCACTTTTTTTTAGTTATATTTTATAGGCATTTAACACTGCTATATTCTTTTGCAGTCTCTAAAATGAGTATGATACCTTAAGTCAATGAAACAAACCCTCATTCTAAACGACTCTCACTAAAGGACTAAATCTTATGTTTGGCGAATATATACCATCTAACTCTGGTACTGTTGACACTCTTACACTTAGCGATGGTCGGAAAATCGAAGTTTCCGCAGTTGATGGGGATACTCCTTACATTGTTGCAAGAAGTAATCCGCAAGAATTAACACTCGCTGAATTATTTGAAGCCACTGGTGGACTCAATCAACAGTTTAGTAAAAGTTTGAGTGATCTTCCCTCTTCCCTAACGGCTGACCAAAAAGCTAGTATTATATTTGCTAAAAATCAATTACTAGCGAATAAAAGAAAGATTGCTGCAAAACAAAAAGAGGTGCTTCGGGCAGAGCATGACAAGACAAAAATGTTCCTCTACGGGTCGATTGCTTTAAATATTGGTATTATTGCCTACTGTGCAATGAAAAAATAATATCTACCCTTAATCTATAAAAGAAAGTGAGCAAATACTATGTTTGGCGAATATATCCCTTCTAACTCTGGTACTGTCGACACTCTCACACTCAGCGATGGTCGACAAATTCAAGTCTCCGCAGTCGATGGAGATTCTCCCTACATTGTGTCGGGCAATGCATCCAATAGTAACTTCGTACAGGCTGTCCGATCAAATCCTGCATTCTCAAGACAAGATCCCCAACAAGTAGAGTTTATCGAATATGCTCGTGGAATGGATGGTCAAAGCGCAGGACCACAATACTCTGGAGGTTCTTCTCGTGGAGTTTCAAAATCCTCAAGCCGAACTTCGGGTTCTCGTAGAAGACAAGCAGATAGTCGATTCGGTGGAGGGTATACTGCTCGACCGGCCAAGTTTATCGAATATGCTCGTGGCATGGATGGTCAAAGTGCAGGACCACAAGGCTCTGGATCTCAAGACTCTGGAACACAATACCCACGAAAAACAGTTACAGGCACTTCTCGTCGGTATCGAAGTGATGTGAATAAGAACATTGCACGACAAATGCTCACAAGTATTGCAGTTTTGTCTCAAAAGTCTGTAAATGCATTCCTTGCACTCAGAGCTTTACACAATAGAAGTCAAGATACAGATACTGCACGAACTGCACAAGGTGAAGCAAATCTTACACGAAATCTCATTTCTGCTGTAAATGCCAACATGAATAACCCTGCAGCAATTGCTAACTTTATTCGAGTCGTAGGACCTGAGAAAATAAGCAGACTTCAAAATGCATACAACCATCGCAAAAACTCGATTCTTAGCATCCTATACCCACGCTCAAACCCAAGGGATGAGTATGGGTATGCAGAAGGACATCGTTGCACCTATCGAGATGAAGATGGTGATTGTATAGACCATCTATATGCTCAAGGTCAACAACAAGAACGACAAGAACGGCAAGAACAAGCTCGTCAAGAACGTCAACGTCAGCAAGCACAACGTGATCGGGTCGCACAAGGTCGACAGATTAGAGACAGTCGAAGCTCAAAAGGACAAGGTTCACGAAAACGTAGACAATCTCGTCGTTCACAACCAAACATGATCTCACGTTCTTCTGGTTCACGTACGCCAAAAAGATACCTTAACCACCTAAGCCAAATGAACCTAGACTTCTAGTAATAAGGTTTTTTAGCATGATTCAAGCATGGCATGGCACAAAAGGTGATTGGGGTGGTGTCTTTGGAGATGAAACCGCATGGTTCTCTACAGAACGTGGCATCTCTGAAACCTATGCCGAAAGTGTTGCTGGGGTATGCTGTTTGCCTACACTTTATCGAGTTGAAGTTGACATAGAGTACTCAGACCTTTTTGACGCTGACGATTTAGGGGATGAGGAATTTCGTGAAAAGTTTATCGACTGTCTGATCGCACAAGGAGAAAGGCGTTCGCATATCGAACAATACATTCTCCCCGCCATAGAAGCATTCAGCTATGGCGAACTAAACTATGAAGTTCCAGAAGTGTATGAATGTATTGAAGCTATGGGCTATAAAGGTTGGTGGGAAAAAGAAAAGCATAGATACCATAACGACACTATAAACTTTGGACTTTTTAATCCTGGAAAGTATGTCACAACTGTAGAAACAATTCTTACTTGCCCCGAATGTCGTTACTGCGAACTTGAAAAACAAGAAGATGAAGAACTACTTTGCGACTCTTGTGACGTTCTTGTTAAGTATTGTGATTACTGTCAACAACAAATGACTTATGTTGAAGATGATGACCAATGGACTTGTAAGGGTGATTACTGCAAGAATTAGTTTTTTTTTTTGCAATCTCTAAAACTTACAATGTAATGTAATCATGTACATTCTGTTATTTTTAACTCAAGGAGACTCAATATGAGAAACAGAAATTCACTCATTCAATCAATGCAAAGACGACGCAGAAGTTTTAGCACGACTCAACTCAACGCTGAACTTCAAACACTTGCCCAACGAGAGTCTGCAATGCGTGACGCTGCAGTTGCCCTACAAAATGCTGTGTTTGTGATCTCAAACGTCAATAATTTTACTAGAGTATCCACTTTGGCACGTCCTCCATTCACTGAAGTTATGACTCTGTTCATTCTAGGGACTATCCTTAACTCCGCCGATGCACAACAAAAACAATCAGCTATTGCTAGGTATCAAGCAAGACTGCAAGAACTCTCTCAAAAATTAAACGAACTCTGTGGTGAGTTAAACGAAAAGAGGTAATTTGATGAATGACATGCAACTGTTTGTTCAAACAAGAGGGCGAGGATAACCTAAACCCACTTTGCATTTAACAATCTCTGTTTTAAGCCTGTAGAGTCTTCAATATACTTTGCACCCTCCCTTGCAGATTGTAAAGCCACTCCGAATTCAGCATAACTTGGTACAGTTACTGTCACCGCTTTACGCTTTTGCCCTGTACGATGTGAACGACCTAATAACTGTTCCCACCTTGCACCATCACTTAATGGATGGGCAATAAAGTGATTACCCCACGCTTGTAGATTCTTACCTTGCGAGTGACTTCTAATCGAAATCAATGCCACATGAGGGTCTTTGACTTGGGTCAATGCTTGGTCAGCCTCTCTTCCTGTTCCATACACCGGCCAACCTGTTAATTGCGATAACGCTTGGGCAAGTGCTGTATGCTCATACCAAATTAAAGGTGGTTCTTTTTGGGTCTTCACCCAATTAATAATCGCTGCTAAAAAGTAATCCGAAAACCACTTCACTCCTACAGGAGGTAAAGGTTTATGCTTTTCTTTGATCCAACCTATAAAAGCAAGAACTAACTCTTTTGGAAATTTTGCGCTGATCTCCTTATTCAAAAACATAATTAAAGCACGTTCCAAAAGTGCAGGAGTATCTAAACCCTCTGGCGCACGACCACAAAAAATACGACAAGCCTTAGCCCAAGCCGACCTTGCTTCTAACCAATCCGTATCAGGATCACTTGGCCAATCCCAAAAGTAGTAAAAACCACAAATCATCTGACGACGCAATCTCACAATACCCAAAGCACTGTCTAAGTCTTCTCCTTGAGGTGTTTGCCAAGTATCATTCAAATCCTCAATATACTTTTTTACTTTTTGAGCAATCTTAGTCTTGTAATTAAACATATGTAGTTCACAAGGGGGTGGTGTTTTATGACTAATCACGACTCCTTGCGTTGTAAGTAAGTTCTTCTTGAACGCTTCCCTTGCATCCACTGTCCCAAACTTAACAAGAATTGGAGAAATCAAACTCAAATCTTTACGATCACTGGACTTACCTTTATCTAAGCAACAAGCCCAAGAATTCATATAATTCCATTTCATAGGCAATGGAGTGTTCTCTTTTAATGTCCATAAACTTAAATGCCAAAAGTCCTTAATCGAAGTTGAAGTGATCGAACCACTCAAACCCACAAACATTGGCATCTTCTTTTTATTTCTCACACACCATGAAAAGTGCTTTGTTAATCTACGAGTTCTTGTTGAAGTTGGATTTTTAAGTTTGTGAACTTCGTCAGCTACAATCAAATCCGGCATGATCGCCTTTAATAATCCAGGCTGAGTAGAGATTTCCTCGTAAGACCTCATTTCCATATGTGAAGGTAAATTAAAATGCTCTCCATACGAAATCCAATCTGCTTGAGCTTGGGATCTCATACTCGCTGGAATCAAGAGTAATGGCCTTTGTGCTTTCAATACCCTCGGCATAAGAAAAGAAGCTAATGTCTTACCCTCACCAACACCCACTAAACCCAACATCCCTTTCGCTAACGATGCTTGCCAAAGCATTTCATTCTGAATAGGTCGAAGCATCATTGTGCCTTGTGGAGTTTTCAAATAAGGCGAAAAGTCGGGGGCTGAACCTGATCTTCTCTTTATGTTAAGTATCCGCTGCAAGTCTTCCGGCAAGTGAGGCTTACGTGTTAAAAAACTCATGCTTTGTCCTTTCCATTATACTCATATACTAAGCACAAAATAACAAAAAGCCATAGCCTAGTACATGACGTAAAGGCTATGGCTTTTGAAAGCTCTTAGATTAGAAGTCGTTTACTTGCGAAGAAGTAATTACTTTTCTATCCCTCAATCACAACGTCAGCAAGTGATCTTAACTCTAAAAGAACCTCAAAGCGACTGAGGAAACTCTTAGACACACACAACACATCCACATTGGCAGGCCAACCATTCTGACGAACTGTTGCTGCAAGTACTGACCAACCCTTACCGTATCCAATCATACCAAGTGAGGGAACATCTGAAGAAGAACAAATGCTACGAATAGCTTGCGCATATACTTGCTCAAAAGAAGCCACTTTCGCAGTATTACTCAATGATGTCGCATTACCAATCACAAGAAACTTCACTCTTGGTATAGATTGCGTATTGTCCTCTTGAACCTCATTTGATTCTTCTACAGTATCCTCGACAACCACTTCCTCAGTCTGTTGAGGGGCAACTTCGATTTCTTCTGCAGCATGGACAACTTCTGTTTCTTCAACAGGCTCAGTTACACTTTCTTGCACGACTTCTTGTACTTCTGTCACACTTTCTTGCACGACTTCTTGTACTTCTGTCACACTTTCTTGCACGACTTCTTGTACTTCTTGTACTTCTTGTACTTCTTGTACTTCTTGTACTTCTTGTACTGGCTCAGTGACTTTTACTTTCTTCTTTCTCTTTAAAAGCCAACCTTGCACATCTTCAATTTCCAAAATCTCAAGGACTTCTTCAAGACAGTTCCGACCAAAACCCTTAAGTGCCAAAAGCTCACTGTATGCCAGGCCCTTAATGTCATTGTAGCAAGTATATCCTGCTTTTGTTAATGAGTTTATAGTACGACCACCGAAGTTAAAGTATCTTGAAGTGAATGGCTTCTCATTCCAAACAGAACTCTCCACTTCCCCATCGTTTACTGCATTCATTTCTTCCGACTCCTCAAACTCTTCGGTTGGTTCTTCGATGTCTCCCCATGACTCAGACTCAAAAGTTTTGGTTGGAGTTTCTTCCACTTCTTCGTCTTCTTGCACTGCTTGAATAGGTTCTTCAACCACAACAGAAACTGAAATAGGCTTCCTTGTATGTGAATTTGTCAATCCAAGATCTTCATCGTCAGCAAGACCATCGTCGTGTATAGGGATTGAAATCCCTTTTTTTACAGTGTCCTCTGCTTGTTGCTCAAACGCAGCTTCCATCTCTTCAACTTGCTCAACAACTGGCGGAAGGTCTTGTGTATTCTCAGGTGCATTCACACCAATGAACTCTGTAAGGGGTTGTCCATTCTTCAATTCGGCTTGTGCGTCTTCAACCTCTTCGGTTGCGGGTGCAGACTTTGCCATTAATTGCTCTAAAAGGGTAAGACTCATTTACGATTCTCCAAAACATATATGTTTATATTCACAGCCGCCGTACATGCCGCAACTGAGATAGTTAGGTGTTGTTTTTCGACCGCTTTCGATCAAATAGTTGTTTAGCACTTTGTGTGTATCACTTAGTACAGTAGACCAACTATCATTGATCTCTTGGGCGGTCAACTGAAAATTCAACTTTTCTTTCCATTTATACTTAGTTCCGTAGTAATCAAAGCTGAAACCTATTGATTCTATTGGGAAATACCCAATTAGGCTTTTGGCATAGATTAACGTCTGATAGTCTTTTCTAGCTTCGTCAGGTGCCATAACACTACGCTTATTTGACATAAACTTGTGGTCATGGATCGTTACTTTCAACTCTCCACTTCTTTGGTCAAGAACAATCAAGTCAATGTAACCTAAATAGACAGGGGTTAAAGTAAACCCTTGCTCAACAAGAATATCAATCTTCGAATTTGGCTCATGGGCAAGATTTCTTAACTCTACAAGCTCTGGATTCGTATTGGCTGATCTCAAACCATGTCTGAGGTCATGCTCCCACAAATCATTGGCTAAAAGGAAATCTTCGAAAGTCTCAAGATTGTTTGTTGGTTTAGTTGAAAGGAATTGCTCTACAAGATTATGTAGTTTTTTTCCTCGTTCCGCTCCCACTTTTGGCTTTTGGCTTGGCACTTTTGCTACTTTTTGCAGCCAGTGCAGTCTTGGGCAATTTCGATAGGTCTTTAGCTGACTTGCCGATATGTGCAGTTTCTGATGTAGAGCCTTCAAGTCGACTCTCGTTGTATTTTCGTTCTTCAAGTTTATGCTTTGCTTTCTCTAATTTTGCGGACTTCTTATCTCTCAGCGTTGATCTTTCGATTTCTAGCAATCTTATCTCTTTCATTGCCTCGATGAACGCCATACCCAAAGTTTGGAACATTTCGATTCCTTCCCTTTGACTCTCTTGCTGATCTTTTAAAACCTCAACAATCGCATCAAGCCCTGCGGACTCAATCTCTCGATCTGTCTCATCGTCATGTTCTTCGGTATACTTACGCATTATGTATTTCTCCATTTTTTCAACATTCAGTTTCAATTCCATAGGATTCGCAATTCTTCACCTAGTGTGAAAAGACATAAATCTCAAAAAGAAACTTAAGCAGGTTCCGGGCAATGTCAATACATTCGTGTGAGAAATGATGACTTTTTACAAAGATCACATTTAGGTTTTAGGGCTACACATATATCAAATAACTTCGTCGTCATTGAAACCTTTTAACTTACGATAGATATAAGTACGGTGTCCGTTCAATCTTACTCTGGTTTTCTCAAAGCCCAACTTTGTCAGATGTGAGACTATCGCTTGGGCTTCATAAGATTTGATATCAGCTAACTTCTTATCTAGCCCTGTGGATACAAGTTGGTTCAATGTAAACCCACTACCGTCTTCGTAATCTTTATGTGTACGGATGCCCGCCATCGTAGGATTTGTTTGCAAAAACTCAATAATCGCTTCCCAAAGCGCATCTGGTCTGCGGAACTTACTATTCTGCAGATTAGACTCTTTCGTTTCAGGATCGGTTAGCCACCACTCTACACCTTGCTTGTATAAAGCAATCGCTTCTGCCCACAACTGCTCTCGATTCGATTTTACCCAAGCAACATCAATCTTGTGGCTCTCCGGAATCTCTAAAACCCAAAAACGACGATCTCCTGTAGGATCATTTAAGAAGTTCGATGAGTTTGTCGTACCTACAAGTACTGAGGGTCTTCTCATATTTATCTCGGCACGACCATAAGGCTTACGGAAAATCTCACGCTCACGAGTAATAAACGCTTTCATCATTTCCACTGAAGATCTCGCAACGTGACCCTCAAACTCTGCCTGCTCTACAATCCATTTACCTAACATATGTAAAGATGCATCTTTACGCTCAACTGTAATCGAAGGTAAGTTGTCCGAAAACCAATCCTCATCCGAACACAATGCTTTGAAGAAGGAAGACTTACGCTTACCTTGTGAACCTTTGAGGATCAATACAGTGTCTATCTTCCAATTCACTGTTTTGCTGTGATTTGCCCACTCAAGAGGTCGGACAACACAAGAAACCAAAAACTTTCTAAGCAACACTTCGGCAAACGGACCAACTTGGCCTATAGACTTTGCAAAGTCTACAATCCGACTTGTCCCATCCCAAGTCAACTTCTTGAAGTAATCCGCTACTGGGTGGAACTCATTCTTCTGAGCAATCAACTTGATGAAATCCCAAATATCATCTTTGGTGTAGAGTAAGCCATACACCCTTGATACTGTTTCACGAATCATTGTAATATGCTCGTCTTGTACAGGCTTTGTGCCAATCACATCAATCGAACCTAAATGATTTCGCCTAATTTTGTTTTTCCAACGATTATCTTCTGTCAAAATGGTTAAAAGATTCGTAGGTGTTTTTGATGCCTTTGTAATTGCATTTTGCCCTTTGCCCACTGTGGTTGTCTCAAGTAACCCATACACCTCTTGAGTATTGTCTGACGGTTGGCTGTCCACATTTGCACCGCCATTAGCATTGTTTGGGCCAGGATTAGGGTGAGCAGATGTGCCTACTTGGATGTCTTTTACCTTCCGACGAACCTTTGCTGCAAGAGAAGAATTAGGATTAAAGTGTTGATACACTTGAGTTAAGTCAAACTGATAATGTGTCCAAGTTACAGGACCATAATCTTCTGCTGACGTTAAAATACTTATCCAAGCATTTCCAACAGCTTGTGGATCATAGTTGTTGGTATCCCAACTGGAGATCTCATCAAAAATGGCAAAACCATTCTCGCCTAGCAAAGCCGCAATGTTTGTTCCCAATGCTCTCCAATCTTGATAGTGGAGACTGTCTTGACTAGTACGAAGATACGTAATGAACTCATCGTGAAATAAACAATGAGCTACCGTTTCATGCGGCAATTGCCCATAGTTAAACTTTTTAGTCTCTGTCTTGGGCTTTCCTTTTGTATGAGAGGGATACTCTACTGTTATCCCGGAATCTGTTTTTAAAAAGACGACTTCACCTTTTACCACTAAACCATCGGACTTTGTATAGCAAGGCACTCGGTTCAATGTGAAAGGGTCTGCTTTTAACTCAAGTTCCCCCCCAATCTCACCGGTGTCGATACTTCCAACAAACTCTCTAAAAAATGTCTTCCACACAAGAACATCATTACTCGTTAACAGTTTTAGAGGATTCTCTAAACTATACATGACTCTAATGCCGGACTTCGAAAAGTAGTAGGCATAGGCTTGGCTCAACTTAGGGTGCTTGGCAATATACTCTTTTACCTGCTCTTTGGTTTCTGGCTTTGAGGAATCTCCCCAAACAACACCTTTTGATTTCAAGTCCCAATCAAGTATGACCCATCGCATAGAAATATACATTTCTGTCGGGTTTAGGACATAAAGACTTTCTTCTTTCAGTCTTGGGGTAATTGGTAAAATACTGTCATCGTCTGTGCGAGTTAGAACGTATTGAACAAGAGCAGCTTCTTCTGTGTACGTTTCGAGTAATCGTTCTTTTAATGGGGTTGTATGGGGTTGAGGGAAGATTTGTTGTTGCTTGTGGCCTTGAAGGCGTTCGAATGAGAAATCCTTAGATAAAGAAATCGCATTGTGTCTTGGTAAAACACTTATCTTATTCACTTAGTCTCCTTTCCATGAGAGATGAAGCCGACTCTACTCCAAAGGACTAAGTTAAACAAGATTTAAATTTTATACTCTTGTGGATGTACGGGTATCTCTAAGTAACTAAAAGAAAATATTTTTTTGGTTTTATCTCATTTTCGCCATGCCATAAAAAATATCCAAAACGCAAATTTGTGATTTTGCGATTTTGCGAAATGACAATTTACACTTATCAAACTGTGAAAATGCTATTTTCCATTTTCTTGTTGTCCTTCTTCAGGGAAAAAGGGGGGGACAGCATAGTCTAATGATTACAAACACTTACAGATATTGTCCCCCCACCCCTTTTTGGAGGAGGGACACGATTTCTTCAATACTTTCATGCACTTAGGTACGTTGTCCCCCCCTTGTCCCTGTCCCCCCCTACGATGAAACTTTAAGAGGGGGTATATATATATAATTGGTGTTATATTTTAAAATGTAGAATTTATAGTAGTTAGGGGGGGACAGGGGGGACAGTATACATAGGTAGTTAAAATGTAAGAAGAATTCACTGTCCCTCCCCCCCGGACACTGTGGGGGGACAGGTGGGGGACAGTACCCGAACTTCCCAAATTGTCATTTACGAAAACGCAATATTGCATTTACGAAAACGCAATATTGCATTTACGAAACACTAAAGTGCCAAACTTCCCAAATTGTCATTTACGAAAACGCAATATTGCATTTACGAAAACGCAATATTGCATTTACGAAACACGAAAGTGCTAAACTTCCCAAATTGTCATTTACGTAAACGCAATATTGCATTTACGAAACGCTAAAGTGCCAAACTTCCCAAATTGTCATTTGTGAAAACGCAATATTGCATTTCCTATACAGATGGGGGCGAGGGCGAGGGTATTCCGACTCTAAAGTGTGATCTGCACTTCCCTGTACCTGCAGGACACCAATACTTCTCCCCCTGTACCTGCAGCATATAATCTTCAGCTTAAAGCTAGTAGCTCAGTTACTTTGGAGTTAAACTCTATAAACGTAGAGCAGATGTATTCCCAAGAGTCTATACTTGCGGCTTCACCTCGTTGTCCGGATAGACATAGTTTGAGTAAGTGTAAGTGTGTACTTTCTTCTAACTCTAAGTGATCAAGAAAGCTAAGTTTGTCGATTTGGTCAAGAGTAGCTTTATTGATTTCGTTCTTTAGTAGCTCTATTTCCGCTTCTGAGAAGTTAAAGGTGATTTGCTCTGGGTCAAATACCAAAGTGAGTGTTTTGAGCGTACAGAAGTCTTTTTCAGACAAGCTATCAGCTCTTTGCCATAGTCTGTCGAGTTCACGTTTAAAGTGCTTCATACAGTCTACTTACCTTTCGTAAGTCAAGAGTTAAGGATTGTACTCTGATAACGATTGGTAAGAATAAAGTGCGACTATAAAAAAGCCTTTCCTGCTACGCAGCTAAGTTTTTTTAGCCGGCTAACAAGAAAGGCATAAGCGATTATCTAATGGGTATTGTGTTTAGCCCTCGTATGTATCTTGCCTACCTAAAAATTTCAACAGAGCTTAACCATTGCAGTTTTGCTTCTTTGGCTTGCTTTACTTCTTCAACCATGCCTGCAAGTTTGATTAGTTCCGGCAAGTCCATTTGCTCGAAGTCTTTGGCATACATTTGTGTAAGGTATTGTTCGATTTCCTCAGAAGTTGGATTTTCCATAGTATAGGTTTCCTTAATCGCTTTCTCATGTTTTACAAAATCAATAATCAGTGTATATCTGTTTTCCCACTTTGCATAGAAACCTAGTTCCCTAGATTCTAGTTTCTCAAGTACAGGAAACAATCGGTCTTCCCCTAAGTCGTATATTCGCCTTTCGATTTCTTCTTCATAGAGCGTTGCGTCATACTTGAATCTATCTCGCTCTTTTTCATAGAGTTCAGAGTACCTTTGTTCAAGAGTCATACTGTCAACTACCTCTTTGGCGAGTCGCTCTGGAGACTTGAGTTGCTTGGCTTTTTCAAACCAACTTTGTCGTTTTTTTTCATTTAAAGAGTTCATAGTATTGGCTTCCTTAGTCCTTGTGCCTGTAAGCATTGTTCTATTCGTTCGATCAACTTTGGGTCAGTTAAGTTGTCATTGTCCTCTGAAAAGCAGATTAAAGTACTTAAAGCTTCATATTTGAGTCCGATTAGCTCTTTCGCTTCATTCTCCAGTTGTTGGCTAATAGGTTGCCATTCCTTGTTTGTCATTGTCTTAGGGGTAAACTGAGTCGCACCACCATTGCCCGCATTATAGACTTTGATAAAATCTTGGTCATTAAGAACCAAGTCGCAAGTCCATGCCACACCTCTAGGGGTCGCCCATTCAAAAATCTGTGTAGTTGTGAGCTGCTTTAGTTGGAGAGTCATTATTCTTCCTTTCCTGTATCTGCAGATACTTTTGATCCAATGTATGCCGTTACTTCGTCGTAATACTTGTCAAAGATGTCTTGGCTTTCTTCTGTGTAAGATAAACAATCGTGAACAGTCTCACTCTCAATCCAATGCTGAGTCTCCGGAAACTGTTCATGTAGCATCTGATCCGCAACCTCGCATGCGATCTCAATGATTGCATCAGTATCAGAGAAAGTAGATTTATCCCATTTGTGCTTTGCTTGATGGCCATTTACATAGGTTTCAATAGATTTGAGTTCTGTCATTTTAAGTGTCCTTTCTTGTATCTGTAAGTTCTTTTTCCTCAAGGTATGCTCTTACTTGGTCATAGTATTGATCGAACAAGACTTGAGATTCTGGAGTGTATCCATGAATCGGTTTAATAGCTTCTTGATAGATATGTTCCATGTCGGGGTGTTTATCGTTTAACATTTGGTTGGCTACTTCACAGGCGATTTGGATTATATTTTCTTCACACCATTCAATGGGTACATTTAAGGTGAAGTCAGTTACATACTGTTCAATGGTTTTTTGTTCTGTCATTGTAAATGTCCTTTAAGTGTCAAAAAGTGAGTTTTGTGTTTGCAGAATGACTGCATTTCTGTTGGTTTCGGGGTCGGCTAAGACTAGATCCACCATACTTTCCACTCCCTCAATGAAGAAAGGATAGTTAATGGATAGGTTGCCAATTTGAAGTTTATCGGGGTAACAGGCAATAAGAATGTCCGAAGGGATGTGGAAGATGCGTTTTATCGCTCTTTGGACAAACAAAGCGGCGACTTCCGGGTTTTGTGTTAGTACAACATCTGAGTCCAACCAAGTAACCAAGTCGGTAACTGTATGTAGGATTTCGCTGCATTGGTCGTTATACATGGCGGTGTACTCTATAATAGGGAAGGTAGACTTGCATTTTAGCAAAGTCCTTTCTTCGGTTTAGTTGTGAGTAAAAGGGTTGTCTTCATCTCTAAGATCAGTTTCCTGCTGACCTATAAAATGCACAAGTGTTGGTCGTTTCCAAGCGACACCATCCCTAAAAGCGTCTAGGTATTCATCAATACATACCTCAATCGTATTTCCATTGGCCATTTGAAGATAGAGTGAGTTCCACTTAATGTCGAAACATTCAATGTCTTCTTTTTTGATACCGTATTCTTCGCAGATCGCATCAATGTCAATGGCTGTAGAATTACCGTATTCTACATATATAAGTGTAGGTTCTTTTGTGTCCGGTTGCATTTTCGCAAGTCCTTTCAGGGTGATAACGTATGCCCTGCCACGCTTAAAGCGTTTAGTGTTTGTAGTTGTAGTTTAGGTTGCCGGATTGGATAGCTTCTAGTTCTGCTTTCCTGCAGTCTTGATAATCGCTTCTTTGTTCTTCTTTTGTCCTGCACTTTTGGCAAATGCGTTGCTCATTGTACCAAGAGTAAAAGTAGGTATTGGTTTTATAAGTACAGCGTTCACAGTTCATTTGGTTCTCCTATCTTGAAAGTGTAGCCTAGCTTCTTCTCAAGCTCGGATTTCGCAAAGTCTAGTGTTTTGAAGTGACCAAGTGTAAGAACAGATCGCCTTTCAAAGATTCTGGTCATAAACACTTTCTCCATTTCCTCTGCTTCTTCTCTTGTGTCGGAAACACTCATTACACGATCATTCAGTAGGACAGTGTATCCGTTTTTAAAAACAATGAGTTCTTCTGCGATAAGGTCGGGTTTCCATTCGTTAGGATCGAGTTCTTCTTGTTTTATCCCAACGGGAATGACATTTTTAGAAGTGTGCGCTGCGATTGTAGCCACCTTTGAAAACATTTCCTCAGTGAATGGGTATTGCATAATGTAAGGATTGTTATGGTTGTTCTTTGGAGTTATCCGGCATTGGTGATACGTTTCATTCCGAAAAACTGTAAATGTCTTACACTCAATGTCTACATGCTCATTCAAAGGTGAATGCTCTATAATACGTTTGTACTGTTGGGTACTTCTTAGCTGGGCATGGTTGTAAATAATCATTACAGTTCCTTCCCATTCAAGTCGACATACACCTCAGTTACAACGTCACGCTTAATGTCACCGGTTAGTAAACGGTCAAGCCATTTGATCTGTCGTTCTGCAAAATCTTTATCACTTGCCCATATGTAGCCAAGTTGTCCGGAGTCCCAATGACAAGAGAATGGATTGAGTGATACTGTGATCCCGCCATGTATGTACGCATATACAGGGTATTTTCCCCAATCAGGGTTTTTCTCGCGATTATCACAATAAGACTTTAATGAAAAATTACGAGATTCAAGTTCTACATAAAAGTATTCGTCTTCTTTCATATATTCCATTTCGTCTTCGACTTCCCAAAGGGTCACGTCTTGGTAACGATGGCCATTGATTAGTTCCTCATGCTCAACTTTTTGAAGTTCGGTTTTGATCAATGCACCAAAGTTCTTGAGTAAAGCAGTCTTGTCCATTTCGAGCATGGCATTGTCGATTAAGTCTTGGTTTGCTTCATAGACAGGTGTTGTAGTTGTGTTGTTAGTAGTTGTCATTGTGTATCCTTATGCACAAATAAGTTGTAAGGTGTACTTTTTGGTTTGGAAGTAGTTGGCAATAGTGCCAACGTCACTAGTGTTCTTGGCTTTCGCCACTAGGCTTGCAGCGAGTACCTCATAAAGTCTGTCAAGGGATTCGGGGAGCTGTGAAAGTGTGACAGAGCCAAAATCTTCACGTTTTGATATATTTCGGTATTGCTTTTGTCCGGAAAGCTGTTCTTGTAGGCTTGCTCTCAGTGCAAACTGCAAAGTCGTGATTGGAGTCATTTCTATGACCAAGATTGTGTTCTGTGTAAGCTGCATTTTGAACAGTCTGTCCTGTCCAATGTAGGATTGTATATATGTCTCCATTTTGTGTTTATCCTTTTCTTTGATACCAGCCATAGGGATTGATACATTTAGTACAGTTCGCAACGTACAAGTCATTTTCGAGTGCATAATGAGTGCATTGTTTCCCACAGCGTTGCGGACATTGTGCTTGGAAGTTGCCGAGAACTTTTGTGGTTTGACCGCCTAGTCCAGCAGGTAGTCTC
>Ga0080013_1000473_pt1 | contig 56723 bp, 62 predicted proteins | sample ETNvirenome_6_85_FD_69236 | JGI IMG/M metagenome (GOLD analysis project Ga0080013, IMG submission 69236) | Marine viral communities from the Pacific Ocean - ETNP_6_85 (SPADES assembly) (version 2) | ecosystem: Environmental > Aquatic > Marine > Oceanic | place: Pacific Ocean | collected 2013-06-19 | reverse complement strand
TAAATGAGACTGTATCTAATTATATAGCAGACGCAAGACGAGCGGGTATTCCAGAAGAATTTATCCGAAACTTTAATATTTGGCACCAACAGGTGGTAGATATTCTAATACAAAGTATTGACGGTAACGTATCTTCTATTATTCATACTTCACAAAATTCTAAGATGTATGCTATTCTAACCGCTTATGATGCGGCATTGGGAGCTACAATCAAAGATGTTGAAAAGACATTACATGAAGGATAAGTAGGCATGGGTGCGATAAAAAAGGTATTGAATATATTTTTAAAAACAGGTGGGCTTGACGAAGCTAAAAAGGTTCTATATATTAAGTCGAAAGCTTCGGGTCGAATAGCGAGAGAAACTGAAGAATTATTATCTTCGTACTATAATATGCCTAAAACTAATTTAATGAAAATGGCTAAAGACAGGATTCGATTGGAAACCATTGCTGAAAAAGGTCGACAATCAACAAGGATGGGTACATATTCAAAGTGGCATCAAGACTATGACGCTAAGACGATTGATACGATACTGAAAAGAGAGTTCGGTATCGGAAGAACAAACAAAGATTTTTACTACAAGTATCCAAAAAGTAAACAAAATTACGGTATGACAGAAGCTGAACGCTCAAAACTAATAGAAGATATTGGTACACCATTTAAAGAATTAATGAGGTCGAAGAGGATGAGAAGCGTTAAAAAGTATGTCAAAGGTAAAGATTTTTGATGTCTCAAAATGCGACATCAACACAGGATGATTATGAAGAATATTATGAAAAACTCCAGATTCTTAAAAAGTTTAGGAAGAATATGGGGTTATTTGGAAAATTCTGTTTTCCAACGGCTCTAAAGCGTGATATACCCCCGTTTCACTCAGAAGTCTATGAAGCTATCATTAATCCTAAAAATAGGCGTTGTTTAATTGCAGCGCCCAGAGGAACAGCGAAAAGTACTGTATGTTCACTCATACTCCCCCTGTATAAAGCAGCTTTCAAGAAACCCGAAGAAGACTTATTTATTGTTATCATTTCCGAGAGCCAAACGCAGTCTATTAACTTTCTTAGCAGAATTAAATATCATCTCCAGCATTCGGATAACTTCAAAAAACTCTTCGGAGATATGGGTCCTCATACAGCCCAACGATGGACTGGGGGAGATATTGTTCTCGCTAATGGAACCAGAATCGTGGCTGTCGGGACTGGACAACGAGTCAGAGGATTCATAGAGGGTGATACTCGTCCTAATCTTATTATTGTTGATGACTTCGAGTCTGAATTAAATGCTTTTACCCCGGAAGCTCGTGCCAAGAATAGAAAATGGATAACTGAAGCTGTTATCCCTTCTTTATCGGATGATGGTAGAATTGTAATGATAGGTACCGTTATTAGTGAAGATTGTTTTCTATACTGGGCTAAAGAAAGCCCCGCATGGACAGTTTTATGGTTTAGTATTACAGATGACAGTGGAGAAAGTATCTGGGAAGATAGGTTCCCAATGTCAAGGATTCATGATATAAAAGCAGAGTTTGAGAGTGTTGGCAACCTGAATGGGTTTTTTCAGGAGTATATGAATGAAGCTCAGGCTCCAGATAATGCTCCATTTCGACCTGAATACATAAGATTGCATCATTATAGTTTTGAGAGGATAAAGGGTCAGAATTGTTTAGTGAGGTATATAGATGGGGATAAAAAAATTAAGCCCGTTGAACTATATGCTGGAATTGACCCAGCAAGTAGTCTTTCTGATAGGGCTGACTTTTTTGTTATTGCTATACTCGGTCTTGATAGCGACGGGAACATTTATATTGTGGATGTTTTCCGCCATAGACTCTCTCCTGCAGAACAACCTCAGAAAATTATAGATATGTACAAGAAATATAAACCAAAGAGGATGAAAGTCGAGACTACAGGCTATCAGGAGGCACTGAGGGATGCAACAAGGAAAATCATGTTTCAGAGTAACATGTACATTCCCGGTCTTGAAAAAGGGGTAAAGCCTCGTACAAGGAAGAGTGAAAGGTTATTGTCTTTAGTACCTCCCCTTGCAAAGGGTGATTTCTTTTTTAGGACACAGGATATCGAAGTTCAGCAAGAATTTCTTTCGTATCCAAAAGGGAAGCATGATGATTGCATGGATGCTATCTTTTATGCTCTTGACGGAGCAAAGCCTTGCAGGGTAAAAGAGTTTGACCCAGAAGCCCCAATAAAAAAACATAATAAAATGCTTGACTGGTTAAGTATGTAGGACGTATATTCGAAATGGATACATCTATCAATATTATAGTTAATGGCTAAGCTAACAAAAAAGGTCGAAGAGACCCATAACCTATTCAGACAGTATTCTTCTTCGAGGGATAAGTGGGCATTACATGCTCAAGAGGATAGAGAGTTTAGGCTCGGAGTCCAGTGGACTGCTGAGCAAAAGCGTATTCTATCAGAACGTGGACAGGCTCCTATTGTTGTAAATAGGATACACCCGGCAGTAGAAGCTGCGAAAGCGATGCTTACAACTAATAAGCCAAGTTTTCGCGTTTCACCGAGAGAAGATTCTGATAATAGAGTTGCACAGGTAATGAATGGTATGCTGGAGTATATCTGGGCAATTAGCGATGGTAATACGGCACTAAGAAATATTATTGATGATTATTACGTCTGTGGAGTAGGGTATATGCAAGTTTATCAAGACCCGAATGCTGATAAAGGCAAGGGTGAGGTAAAGATAAGAGATTTAGACCCTCTTGATGTTTATGTAGACCCAAATAGTCGTACTCGAATGCTTGACGATGCGGAAAACATCATTGTCTCTCGTATGTTTACGAAGGACCAAGCCATAAGAATGTATCCCATGTACGAAAAGGCTATTAAAAATGCCCAGACAGATATGTATTCTGATAAACCCTCAACTGGACGTAGTCGTGAAGAAGTTGGGGCAATCTTCCCAGAAGATACCGAAACTACTACTCGAGCCGTTGGTTGGGGGGAATCAGATGAATATATACGTGGATATGAGAGATATCATAAAGAGATGATTAAGTATCATCTTATTCATCAGTTGCACGATGATAAAGAACTATTGCTTGACGAAGAAGACTTCCTCGAGTACTGTCAGAAACCTGTTTGGCTTATTCATGGTCAGATAGTTGACGACCCCTCAACGGCAGAAAGAATGATGGGTAAGTTAACACAGGTTTTTGCCGAACAGAAGAAAAAAGCTGAGATTGAAGGGCAGTCTGTTAATGAAGTCCCTCCACCCGATGTGAAGAAACTTTCTTTTGCAGACCTCATTATACAGAAGGCAGTGGAAGCAATCGAGGTAGAACAGCCAAGGGTTAAGATGTGTGTTATTATGGGTGATAAGATGCTATATGAAAGAGTTCTACCTACTGAGCATTTTCCAGTTGTCCCTTTTATGAATTTGCATACCAGAACACCATATCCTATATCAGATGTAAGAATGGTAAAGGATATGCAGGAATACATTAATAAGACTCGAAGTCTGATTATAGCTCACGCTACAACTTCGACGAATGTTAAAATTCTTGTACCCAGCGGGAGTGTGGATATGAGAGAATTTGAGCAGAAGTGGGCTCAACCGGGAGTGGCTATAGAAGTTGACTTCGACCAAGGGAACCCTACGCCTGTACAGCCATTACCTTTACCAAATGAGCTGTATCAGAATGAGCAGACTGCTAAAAACGATATAGACCACCAACTTGGATTATACGAGATGATGATGGGTAACTCATCTGTAGCCCCGCATACGTATAAAGCCACTATCAGCCTTGATGAATTTGGGCAACGTAAGATGAAATCCAAGTTAATGGATATAGAAGCAGGTTTAAGACGTGCTGCTGAGGTCATCATACCTCTAATGCAACAGTTATATACTACTGAAAAAGTAGCACGTGTAGTCCAGCCGAATAATAGTATGTCTGAGATTGCAATAAACAAAAAGCTGTATGACGATAAGGGGAATGAGATAGGTGTTTTTAATGATATTACCGTTGGAAATTATGACGTTGTTATTGTTACAGGCTCTACTCTACCAACCAATCGTTATGCTCAGCTTGAGTTATATATGGACGCATATAAAAACGGTCTTATTGACAGGCAGGAAGTGCTAAAGAAGACGGAAGTCTTCGACATTGAAGGCGTTCTTGAACGGACGGATACAATCGCCAAACTTGAGCAAGCGGTCGAACAAGCTCAGGGACAAATAAAAGAACTTAAGGGCGACCTTCAGACTCGAGAACGTGAAGTTTATCACGCTAAGCAGAAAGCTGAACTCGAGAAATTCAAGGGTGATTTGGATAAGACTTCAACCCGCGCTAAAGCGGCAGGAACTGTATTCGAAAAACGTCTTGATGATGCGACTGGAATGATACGCAAGGAGGTCAATGAAGCCTCCAAAGAAACTAAAGATACCCCTAAATCCAGTAAGGGCTCTAAAAAAGGAAAATAAAAATATGGACAATCAAGAGATTACTCAGATTACTGATTCTCAAGTAGAGGAAAACATATTTGGCAATGAGGGATTAGACCCGTTTGCTGAAGCAGAGCAACCGCAGGAGACTGTTGAACGAATAGCCTCACCGAGGAATAATGTCGTACAAGAAAACTCTCCGGCTCCGCCCCAGCAGGAACAGGCACCTAACGATGAAGTACGTTACCAATACTGGCAATCCGAAGCTGACAAACGTCAGAATAGGATTTCCGAGTTAGAGGCGACTAATTCAAAGTTGCAGGATACTTTAATGGAAAACTTCAATAAAGAACCTGCGTCTGAACCGGCTGAGCAACAGAAACAGGCTGAACCAGCGAGGGAAGAGTTCCCCCCGCCCCCCGAAAAGCCAGTAAAGCCACAACACTTCGATAGGTCTGAAGCGTATACTGACCCTCAGAGTGATTCTGCTCAATATCTTGACACGGTGGAAACTTGGAGAGAAAACATGGACACTTATAATCGGTTACATACCGAATATAATGCCGCTGTTATCCAACAAGAACGCGAAGAGATGAAAGAAGCAGAGACACAGAGGATTAACGCAGTTAAGCAAGCCGAGGAAGCCGCAGCACGTGATTCTGAATTAAGAAACTCCCTGCGAACTGACTATAATGCTGCACCGGAAGTTATAGACGACTTCATTAAGAAGATGTCTGACCCGGAATCAGTCACGGTCGAAAATTTGTGGAAACTTTACCAACTGGACCATGGTGGTATGGAGAGAGCTGCCCCTGTAAAGAACCCTCCTTCAGAGGGTTTTGAACAGACACGCAAAGCTCAAAGTATCCCAAGTCCAATGGGCGTAATGCCGTCTTCCAATCGAGAGCAAACGACAAGCAGTGAAGACCGCATTATGGATGATATGATAAAGGATTATAGAGCTCAAAATCCTTTTGACTAAATGATTCTCGCATAGGAGATTAAATATCATGGCTGACCAATATAGTGTTAGTGCTGGAAATGCTCTAAACTCAGCAGTGAGTATGGACCAATCCAGACGGATGTTTAACTTCGGTGAACGAATTGCAGAATTAGCCCCACAGCAAAGTCCTTTCTTTGTCTACTTGTCGAAAGTTGCGAAAAAACCTACTGACGACCCGGTTTTCAAGTTTCTTGAACAGCGTCATCAATGGCAACGTCGTAATTTCGAAGTTGAAACGGAAGTCCCCGCCGATGACGGCGGCGACGTTTACGTAGTAGCAGGGAATGGAAGTGCTATAAGCAATATTAGCATCGAGTTTGGTTGTTCTTATGATAAATATGGACGGAGTTCCACAGTTTTAGAAGCTCCCAATTATTTTGTTGTAGGACAACTTGTTGACTTAGAAGTTGATGTTGGTACAGATGTTGATGGTGCTGGTACTGCAAAAAAACGTATGGTTGCTAAAGTAGCTACAGTTGGAGCGAGTACAGCTCGTTCCGGTGCTTCTGAAGGCTCAACCTTGATTACTGTAACACCTGTTTCTTTAGACGGGTCTGCATTAGAAGCTAATAATACTTCTGACTTTTTTCATTTTGCAGATGGCTACAAAGGTCAAGTAATCGGTTCTGCGTTTGCTGAAGGTTCAACCGACCCAGAGGGTTGGAAGGACGAATTGTACGATAGAGAAGGTTATGTGCAGATTTTTAAAACTGCTATACCTTTATTCTCTGGTACGGCTATGGCGACACGTTATCGTGGTAAATCAGACGAGTACAAACGGGTCTGGCAAGAAAAACTCATGGAACATAAAATGGACATCGAGCATGCAATGCTTTATGGCATAGGACGTTCTGATGAAGCTGCTTCTGGACCAGTTAGACACTCGTGGGGTATCATGCCCTATGCTGAAGCGCATGGATATAACGATGGTAGTAATAATGCTTTTGATTATGGAGACGGCGACGACGCCGGCGCCAAATACGACGAGTTTTTAGACTGGCTTAAGGACTTTATGAGTCCTGAGTCTGGCAATAGTGGCAGTAAGCTTGTATTAGCTTCCCGCAAAATTATTGCTTGGTTTAATAAAATCGGCGATAAAGGCTCTTTTTTAGGTAATACCATTGGTGCTTCGAGCTATAGGATGGATGCACAGAACATCAAGGGTGCTTTCGGGCATTCGGTTACTAAGATTAATACAGTGTTTGGAGACCTTCACTTTATCGCTGAGCCTTTGCTCAGAGGTATGTACGAAGATACCGCACTTGTTATTGATATGAAAAATGTGGCTTATCGCCCATTACAGGGTAACGGTGTATCTCGTGATACTCATATTATTACGAATGTACAGAACAACAATGTTGACGGAAGAAAAGACATCATCCTGACCGAAGCCGGTCTGGAAGTCCAACTACCAGAAACACATGCTGTCCTCACGTTTAGCTAATAGTAAAAAGATTGGGGGGTGCTTTATTTGGAGTGCCCCCCATCGAGACCCTACTGCTCCAGCGCCGGGTATTGTCAGCAGTAACAATGTTGGTGATAAATGGCAGAGTAGTAAACTTGATGAATCAAGACGGAAACAGAATATTTTAAGTAAAAAGAAGAAGAAGTAATGGCAAGTTTTACAAATCAAATAACTTATTATACAGGTGATGCTTCATCTTATAGTAGTGAAATTACTCAATTACTGACTGATGCGCAGAAAAGCGTAATTGCCAGACTGGAATCAATGAATCCCGATATTCTTCACTTATTTTCTGGTGAAGTTACAGTAGAAAATGATAGTGGTGTTACATTAGACCATACAAAAGTTTTAAATGTCAGGAGAGGTTCATATAGAGCTGTTCCTGTAAATGTGCAACACAAAGATTTAATAGTAGATTCGGATAGTATCTATTATGCTTTACCTCAAAGTCCTGCTTATTATATAGATAAGAGCAAATTATATATCAAACCTGCTCCTGAAGAAGGGGATGGAGGGACTGTAGATAAGGTAGTTTATGGAGCTATTGATGATGCTAATGGAACAATAGCAAGTTTTCCCGCAGAATTCTATCAGGCTATAGTACTCTACTCAGCTCAGGGAGTATTACATATGATGATGGTGGCGTTAAGGGATGCTCTTCCTGATGATTTTGATGATGAAAGTAGTGCCTTTGATGTAGTGTCTGATTTTGAATTGTCGGAAACTGGTTATTTTTCAACTGCTCCAGCAGCGCCAGCTGTGCCAGATTTCGGTGGTGCAGGTGATATTACTGACTTAGGAGATATTGCGAATTTACCAAGCGCGCCGGCATATACAAAACCGACTATTGGAATAGTTGATGAGGATATAATAATACCTACTTATCCAATAACACATGGTACTCATGATATAGACTTAAGTGACTCTAATGCTTTAATAGAACTATCAGTGTCACAGTCATTAAGTTTATCAAGCGTTAATACGCTCGATATGACTGGAGTTACTTATCCAGCCTATACAGCACCTACTATAGGATTAGCTGCCTCAAACCCCGATGTAACGATACCAGTACTGGAGCTTGGTCAACTCTCTTTAGATTTAACTGATGATAATGCTTTAATAGACATAGATTTAGATACAGAATTAGAGGCTCCTGCCCTTACTGCTGCTGTAACGATTGGTTCTTTTGGTAGTGCTCCGGGTTATACAGCTCCTGAGTTTGATACCCCCGGTTACCCTACTATAACTGATATAGACCTTACCAAGGCTGGCAATGACTTAATAAGTTTAGATGCTGGTGATATTGAAATGCTTCAAGACAACGGCGCAATTATTGGTGCATCAACGATTGATTTAACTGGTATTGCTGACCATCCTGAATATACAGTCCCAGAATTTGATACTCCCGGTTATCCAACTCTAACTGATTTAGACCTTACGAAGGATAATGAATTAATAAGTTTTGATGCTGGTGACATTGAAATGCTTCAAGATAACGGTGCAATTATTGGTGCATCAACGATTGATTTAACCGGTATTGCTACCCATCCTACATATACAGCCCCAGAATTTGATACCCCCGGTTATCCAACTCTAACTGATGTAAAACTCACCAAGGATGACAATGACTTAATCTCAATAGATGCTGGTGATATAGCTGCTCCTACTACAGGGCAAGCGAGTCTATCTTATACCGAAACAGTTCCGGGTTATACTGCTCCTACTGCGCCCGTTGTTACAAGCGATGAATCTAACCCAACCTTGGTGACCATTGCTTCATCATTAGGAGAGATAAATGATGACCAAGATGAAATGGATTATGCACAATGGTGGAATGTATTATCAGAGCTCATTGAGGAAGAAGAAGATACAGAATTAGGGCAACTTCAAATTTCAAAAATTAGTGCTTATGTACAGGCTTATGGTACTATGTTACAGCAGTATCAAGCCGAAGCTCAGAATGCACTAAATGTATTTAATAAAGAGAATGTTGCATACCAAGCTGGTTTACAAGTTGCGGTCCAAAATGCTCAGCTTTTAGATTCACAATATGCAAGGGATTTACAAGAGTATGGTACACTAATACAGCAACATCAGCAGGAAGTGACTCAAGCTGTACAAGAATGGCAGCTAAATAATCAAAGATTAATAGACAAATGGACTACCGAATATTCAAGTAGACTGCAAGAATATAGTGTAAATGTACAAAATAATCTGAACTTGTTCAATTCTTTAGATACTGCTTATCAGAAGGATTTACAAGTTAGAATACAAGATGCTACTTTTCACGATTCAAGGTCTCAAAGAGCTGTACAAGAATATAGTTCACAAATACAGCAATATTCAGCGCAAATTAATAATGCTGTACAGGAATGGCAGCTGAATAACCAAAGATTAATGGATAAATGGACAACTGAATATTCAAGCAGACTGCAAGAATATAGTGTAAATGTACAAAATAATCTGAACTTGTTCAATGCTTTAGATACTGCTTATCAGAAAGATTTACAACGTAGAATACAGGAGGCTACTTTTCACGATTCGAGGTCTCAAAGGGCTGTGCAAGAATATAGTACTCAAATACAGCAATATTCAGCGCAAATTAATAATGCTATACAGCAGTGGACACTGAATAATCAGAGGCAAATCGAAAAATGGACAACTGAATACGGGAGCAGATTACAAGAATATAGCGCAAGTATTCAGAACAATTTAAATACATTTAATGAAGAGAATGTTGTCTATCAAGGAGCTATACAGAAAGCAATCCAAAATGCACAACATGCAGACCAGCATTCAGCACAACTTTTACAAAAGTGGCAAGGTCTGGTAGCACAGCATCAACAACAGATTAATCAAGCAGTATTAGACTATAAGACACAGTATGATGTTCTTTTTCAGCAATGGCAATTTGAGTATACTCAGAAGATGCAAGAGTATTCTCTGGCTGTACAGAATGCTCTAAATGTCTTTAACAAGACTAATGCTCTATATCAAGGGAGGATACAGACAGCTACGCAAGATGCACAGCTTGCAGAATCTCTTGAGGGAAGAAAACTTCAAAAGCATTCTGCATTAATGCAAGAATATCAAGCGCAGGTTAATAACGCCGTCCAAGAGTGGACACTCGATAATCAGAAGAAGATAGATGAATGGCAGGTAAAATATGGACATAAGCTACAAGAGTTTAATACAGAGTTGCAGAATGAATTGAATGTATACAATGGATTAGCCGCTGGATACCAACAAGAAGTACAGAAATTAGTTACTGAATATCAGTTACAGTCTCAGAGACTGATGGCGGAGGGACAAAATGACTTGTCAAGAGTGACTCAGGAGTATTCAAATAGTTTGGGTAGATATCAGAATGAACTTAGTCATTACCAAGCGGATTTAGCTAAGGAGGTACAGGTATATAGTACAAATCTCTCGAAAAATATCCAAGCTTTTCAAACACAGATAGGTAAAGACACCTTGGTATATCAGTGGTTACAGGGACAATTACAGTTTGTGACGAGTTTACATGAACAGTTTTATGCTCCGTATGCAACAGATGTGCCTGAAGATTCAACACGTGTAGGAGTGACTCGATGAAATTTAAAGAAATGATTGAAATAATTCAACAACATCATCCTGATATTGGAATAGTAGAGATACGTGGGCTTATAAATAGAGCTCAAGATGAGTTCTCTGCGAGAACCAGAATCAATGAATCAGCGGATGCATTTCCCCTTGTTGAGGGACAACGTGGTTATGCATTGGATGACCACCATCTTGAGATTAAAAGTGTAGATTTTGATGGTAGAGCTATAAGTAGATTAGCTGGGCGTCCACAGAGTAGAGATTTGACATAATGGGTATGGATACAAAACAGTGGGTCTATTGGACTGAACGGGGTGCTATATGGATAGCTGAATATGACCCGTCCACAAAGGAATTTACATCCCCGGGAGTTGGTGAGGCTGGTAAGGATATACATATATTCTACTATAAGAAGTCTGAGCCTTTTAAGTTGGCTGGAGAAGCATTAGAGAATAGAACTTTAGATGCTAATCAGCAATATTTAAAGGTATCAGCAGCGGGTGAAGAAAATGCATGGACAATGGGAACTGCAGGCTCGGAAAATTTTTTAAGTCAGCAATCAGAGATACCAGAACAATTTCATGAACATCTTGTAGATAAAGCAATCCAATTAGGTTATGAAAAACAAGGAGGAACCGGTTTGCAAAGCGCACAATACTTTGGTTCCAAATTTGAAAAGGGTGTAAGAGATGGAAGAGCTTATGCATATAGAGCCCGAACAGGACCTGTTAAATATATCAAGCCGGTGGATTTTTAATGGACATTGAATATTTAATTGAGACATTTGGCGTGTGGGGCTTGATAGTAATATTTGCTGGGGTATTACTAAAGTACGTTATGAAAGATTTAAGGGTGGACAATGACCGTAATTACACTATGATGACTAAACTTCATGATAGACAGGATAATTTATCTTTAAAATTAGAAAAATTAATGGGGATGCTTGAGAAATGATAGGAATAGGTGGAAAAAGATTCGAACAGGTATCTTACTATTTCAGTCAGATAAATAGTATATTTAAGACAGCCAGTGACCAATCTTCATTTGTGAATGTGCTGAAACCGGCTATGCCTGTATATGCGTCAGTTACCGCACCCTTACAACCAACATATACTGCAGTAGGAGTAGCATAATGGCAGGAACATTAGACAGTAATCTTGTAAAAGATGTTTATCAACAACTGATATTTCGTAAAGCGGATGGTAAGTTCTATAGGGATAATGGCACCACGGATGTGGAGCTGCTTAACCCAAGTACAATAGAGCATTCTTTAACAGCCGGAAATAAGTTGGTATTTACATCAAGCCCGGATTTAACATCGGGAAGAATTTTTGAACTAAAGAACGGTAGCAATGAAGTGTTTGCCGTTGATTATCAGGGTGCAATGCATCTTGAGGAACTATCTTCGGCTCCGGCTGATAACAGCGCGGGTACTGTGTATTTTGACGGTACTGACCTTGTTGTTGCTGTAGACGAATAAGAGAAGAAAGGAGTAAGCCATGGCTTTACAATGGAAACCACTTCTTCGTCAAGACGGTGACCTATTAGGGAAAGTAGATGGAGAAGATGTAGGGGACATTAAATCTGGTTCCCAAGCTGGTACCGCAGCTAAAGATATTACTGATGACGTATTCGAAAACAATGTCCTAAAGGAGGACAATGCAGCGGCATCTTTAAAGAACAGTGCTATTACGCTAACTGCAGCCGATGGAACAGTTACCTTAAATAATGCAGGGTCGGGTTCGTTTGACTCGTCCTCTATTGGATTAGGCAACGTTTTAGACCAAGCACAGACATCAACATTCAGACAAGCTGCTGTTCCTACAGCTTTAGCAGCAGGAGATATCTGGTATGATACAGATGATGAGAATAAATCATACTATGCTACTGCAGCTGGTGATAACGAAGTAAAAACTGGAGAATGGGAACCTATCACACTTAGTGCAACTGGAATTGGTCTTGGAGATGTATTGGACCAACCACAAACATCGACATTTAGACAGGATGATTGCCCTACAGCCTTAGCGGCTGGTGATGTTTGGTATGATACAAACGATGAGATGAAATCGTATAGAGCTACGACGGCAGGTGATGCTGAAGTAGCATCAGGAAAATGGGAAGCTATCTCACTTACTAAAACTGGAATTGGTCTCGGAGAGGTTTTAGACCAACCACAAACATCGACATTCAGACAGGACGATGTTCCTACAGCTTTAGCAGCAGGGGACATCTGGTACGATACAGATGATGGAAATAAATCATACTGCGCTACTGCTGCAGGTGATAATGAAGCAAAGACTGGAGAATGGGAAGTTATCACACTTAGTAAAGAGGGGATTGGTCTTGGAGATGTTTTAGACCAACCACAGACATCAACATTTAGACAGGACGATGTTCCTACAGCTTTAGCAGCAGGTGATATTTGGTACGATACAGATGATGAGAATAACTGTTATATAGCAACTGCAGCAGGTGATGATGCAGTAGGAACAGGAGAATGGGAAAAAGTCACACTTACTAAAGAGGGGATTGGTCTTGGAGATGTTTTAGACCAACCACAGACATCAACATTCCGTCAAGACACTTGTCCTACAGCTTTAGCAGAGGGAGACATCTGGTACGATACAAGTGATGAGAATAAGTCTTATACATCGTCATCAGCAGGTGATGATGCAGTAGAGTCTGGAGAATGGGAACCTATCACACTTACTAAAACTGGGATTGGTCTTGGAGAAGTATTGGACCAAGCACAAACATCAACATTCAGACAAGATGATTGTCCTACAGCTTTAGCGGCTGGTGACATTTGGTACGATACGAACGATGAGAATAAATCGTATAGGGCTACTGCGGCGGGTGATGATGCAGTTACTTCTGGAGAATGGGAAGCTATCTCAATTAGTAAAGGTGGAGTTGGTCTTGGAGATGTTTTAGACCAAGCACAGACATCAACATTTAGACAGGATGATGTTCCTACAGCTTTAGCAGCTGGGGATATTTGGTACGATACAGATGATGAGAACAAGAGTTACTGCGCAACTGCAGCGGGTGATGATGCAGTAGAAAGCGGAAAGTGGGAAGCAATCACACTTACTAAAACTGGAATTGGACTTGGAGATGTATTAGACCAAGCACAGACATCAACATTCAGACAGGATGCATGTCCTACAGCCTTAGCGGCTGGTGACATCTGGTATGATACAGATGATGAGAACAAATCGTATAGAGCTACGGCGGCAGGTGATGATGCAGTAGAGTCTGGAGAATGGGAAGCTATCTCAATTAGCAAATCTGGGATTGGACTCGGAGATGTTTTAGACCAAGCACAGACATCAACATTCCGACAAGATGATGTTCCTACAGCTTTAGCGGCAGGCGATATCTGGATTGATACAGATGACAACAATAAGTCTTATACAGCGACAGCTGCAGGTGATAATGAAGCAAAGGCTGGAGAATGGGAAGCTATCACACTTACTAAAACTGGAATTGGACTCGGAGAGGTATTGGACCAAGCGCAAACATCGACATTCAGACAGGATGCATGTCCTGTAGCCTTAGCAGCGGGTGATATCTGGTATGATACAGATGATGAGAATAAATCGTATAGGGCTACTACAGCAGGCGACGATGCAGTCACTTCTGGAGAATGGGAAGCTATCTCGATTAGCAAATCTGGGATTGGTCTTGGAAACGTGATTGACCAAGAAATTACCGTTGCTGCTGGTAAACTAAAGTTTGGGGCAACAGCCCAAACATTAGATGCTGATAAAATTGGTGGTAGTACTTTGGCAGAGACTAAGGCTGCTGCAGTAACAACAGCTACATCAAACATCATTGGAGATGCACCCGATGCCCTAAATACATTGAATGAATTAGCTGCGGCACTTGGTGATGACGCAAGTTATGCCTCAACAGTAACTACTGCTTTAGGTGCGCGGCAAATGGGTCATGTAGGTATGACAGCAGCAGATACACCAGCAGCTACAAGTTATTCTGTGGGTAGAACAGGGACCTTTGGTGGGGTAATGTACATGGTGGTAGATGAGTAATGGATGCCTACATAAAGAGAAGTCAGCTATTGTTTAATAGGGAAGAAGCGGCTACTAAAGCTGGTTCTTCCCTGAATATACGTGACACAGAGCTCTTGATAAAGACGTTGAGAGACGCACACTTTTCAGGAGCTGATGTTGCGCAAGCGTTCGAAACGCTAACAAAGATTCAAAATATCCATAAACTACTAATGGAGGCAACACATGAGACTAACGGTCAATGAAGATGAACTTCAGGTTATAGACTATCTTATTAAAAAATCTACATGGCAGGGGAACAGTGTTATACCAGTGGCAAATTTGTTAACAAAGGTACAACGTGGACTCTCTAAGTTAGGTTCCGGTAGTATCATTGTGGAAACAGATGATAAAAGGAAGGTAATAGCCACTAATGGCTAAAAGGAGCGCATCATGGCTTTAGTGTGGAAAGCACAATACAGCGAAAATAATAAACCATCTAAGGATGATGTAGGATTAGGCAATGTAGATAACGAGAGTAAAGCCTCTATATTATCAGGCGATTTAACTGGTACAGTAGATGGCGTTGCAGTAGGGACTATGAAGTCCCAAGCGGCGGCAGGAGATGCTGCTAAAAATGCTGTAGATGGTAATGCGGCTGTTACTATGGTTGGTGGAAGTATCGACATTAATTCGGGCGAATTTGTTGTAGATTCTTCTGGAGATTGTACTATTAAAGGTACTCTCACCATTGAAAAAGATGCGGCAGAAAATGGTTCTTCAGGACTAACTATGGAAAGTGGTGGTTCTGGAGCTATGTTGTTCGAGATGAACGGTGCTAATCCTGCTATAGATTTAGGCGGGGCTGAACCTGTTGGAACAAGTGCTATTAGGTTAAGACGTCAAACAGTAGATAATGGTTGTGCTATAAGCTGGTATACTGGTACTTCCAGAGACTTTTCAGCAGGATTTTCTAATAAACCAGATGGTGATGATGAAGATACTATGTGGCGTATGCACCATGGGAATATCTACGATAATTCAAGTCCTTATACGCAATTTGACATGTCTGTTGATGCTGATGGTAAGATAGGTTTTTGGAAGAACATTAAATCATTTGCTGGAATTACTATAGGCAGTGATGGTACTAATCAAGGCTTGTTAGTAGATAGCGGTGGTTTTGTAGCAAAGCAAACAGCAGTCACAGCGGCAGCAACTACAGACCTTGATGTGGCAGCGGCAACAAACTTTTCTATTGCTTTGGATAGAAATATAACATTTACAGTTAGTAATTTAACCGACCATGAAGGACAAACGGGTATAATAGTCTTAACACAGGATGGAACCGGGGGTCGTACGGTTACTCTTGCTTCTGAAATGAAAACACCCAGAGGAGATTCAATAGTCTTTGAGACGGGGGCAGATACAACTTCTATCCTATCTTACTATATAGTTAGCACGGACATCGTAGCTGTTAATTATATGGGAGATTTTAGCTAATTGAGGTGCTAAAATATGCCCGGGTTTGGATTCTTAGACGAATATAAATGGTCTACAAATAAAGGTACAAGTAAAAGTACTCAAACTACGACGGAAACCACTACTACATGGTTAACCAGTAAGAATACTACTACTTCTTTTAATACCACTACTTCGGATTTAATAGTATGGTCAACTTCCCGTGTTACTCAAGAATCGTGGAATACAACCAAGGATACTACTACTACTTATAATACAACTCATGAGACTATTACTGAGTGGGAAACTAAGATTCTTACTGGTAAGAATACAACTACTACTTATAATACTACGAAGACCACTACTACTGAATGGGCAACGGTTAAGGAAACTACTACTGAATGGAATACTAAATGGACTACTTCTAAGACTACTACTACTGAGTGGGAAACTTCTCAGGCTACTCTAACTGTATGGGAAACACACGCTTTAAAGAGTCGGAACACTACTATTACATGGAATACGACAAAGACTACTACTACTGTATGGTTAACACTTAGGAATACTACTACTAAATATATTACTTCGTGGAATACGTCTAAGGACACCACTACTGTGTATGATACATCTCATGATACTATTACTGAATGGGAAACACACGCGATAACTTCAAGAAATACGACTACCACATGGAGTACATCTCACGACACCACTACAACTTATAGTACATCTCACGATACGACTACTGAATGGGCAACGGTTAAGGAAACCACTACTGAGTGGAATACTAAATGGACGACTTCTAAGACTACTCTCACTTCGTATAATACAAGTCACGATACTGTTACTACTTGGGAGACTCATCATCTTACTTCAAGAGATACGACTACTACGTGGGCGACTTCTCATACTACTCTCACGGGATATAGTACAACTCTAACTACTTTAACGACTTATACTACTACATGGGCAACGAGTCACGCTACTACGACTGTATATGCTACATCTCATGCTACTACTACTACATATAATACAAGTCACACTACAGAAACAGTTGTGTCGACTCATAGACTGACGAGTCACGATACTACTACAACTTATAATACTACGAGAGATACTACTACTACTTGGGCGACTTCTCACTCTACGACTACTACTTATAATACATCGCATGCTACTACTACAACTTATGCTACATCTCATTCTACTATAACAACTTATGCTACATCGCATGGTACTACGACTACTTATGCTACATCGCATACTACTACGACAACTTATAATACAACTCACGCTACTACTACAACTTATAATACAAGCCAGAGCACAACTACTCTTTGGCAAACACACGCGATAGCTTCAAGAAATACTACTACTACTTGGGCGACTTCTCATGCTACTACTACTACATATCTAACGTCTCAAAGTACTACTACAACCTATAGTACGTCGCATAGTACTGCAAAAACTACAAAGTATAATACCTCTAAGACTACAACTACTTCGTGGAATACGAGTCATACTACCGCCACTGTTCGTCAGACTTCAAAGACTACATCCGTTGATACCCAGACCTCTCAAGCATACAGTGAAAATACTACTACTACTTGGGAAACAACTTATAATACAAGTTGGAGCTACAATCGGAGCACTCAGAAGACTACATCTACTACTACGTCATGGGCTACAGGATATGACCTATCTCATTCTATACTGTGTGACGGTACAAACGACGGTTTAAGATTTCAGGGCAGTGGCAGCAGTAGTATATGCCAATTATTTAATGGCGGAGGAACAATAGCTCTTGCTTTTAAATGTACTGGTCAAACTGCTTATCCCGGTCAACACTTAGCTCAAGGCGGCTGGGGAGGCGGCTGGAATTGGGTATTCAGTCTAACTGATATGACATCATCCGCTTTTCAAATAAGATTTAGGCAAGATTTCTCTGGAAGTAATTATATAGTTGAGTTTGCTTCAGGGGATGGTTCAAGACCGTTTGAGTATAATGTGTGGTATTTTATTTCTGTTTCTTATAATAATGGTTCTACGGGTAATAATGCTGCTCTGACTTTAGGAAATTATGCTACTAATTCATGGTCAGTATTTACTACTCCTTATGAGCACCAAAGTCCAAGTGGTTCACATCGGACGGCGAGTGCTAATTATCCAGCGATAGCATATGGTAAAGCTTCTAATACAAGACCCTTTAAGGGTAATCTTTCTATGTGCGCTATGTGGAATGAATGGGTTCCGCCAGACGAAATAGAGACAGAATGCTGGGATGGAGGGGGTGCCGCTGATTGGTCATCATGGGATAGTAACCTTATGTTTTTTCATGACATGACTTCCATATCTGGCACAACAATATCCCCGGCTGTAGGTAGTACAAATTATAATTTGACTATGACCAATGGACCAACCACTGATTCTGGGGATTACCCATCATAATGGCTGGGTCTAAACTATATCAAATCATGGATATTGAAGCTGTTACCGACGATATGTGGGAAGATGCTTACGAAGATATATCCACAGTACGCTTTAACAACGACGCAACAACAGTATTTCTATCTTGGAGGGGAGATAAACCAGACTCCTTCGTGACTGACCCAACGACCTTGGTAAAGAATCAAGCCGAAATGATTCAAATCATGACTGCAGACGAGTGGCTGGCACCATGTGAGTGCGGAGAAGATTGTATGGGAGCTTGTGATGCCTAATACCTCAAGAGCTACAAATACTCTTACTTCGTGGAATACAAGTGTAAACACTTCTCGTTCAACGAGACATGATACATCACAAGTCACTGAGACTACGTGGACTAACTATTTCAATACTACAACTTCTTGGACAACTGTATGGAATACTTTATATAATACTACTACTACTTACGGCACCTCTAAGGAAACAACTACTACGTGGGAGACAACACATTCTACTCAGGTTGGTACAACGTATAATACAACTCACGCTACTATGACAATGTGGAATACATCTCACGCTACTACAACTACGTATAATACGTCTCAGTCTACGGTTACTGGTTATACATCGTATTGGAATACTACGAGAGCTACTACTACCACATGGTCAACATCTCATTCTACTACAACAACTTATGCTACATCGCATGCTACTACGACTACTTATAATACAACTCACGTTACTACTACTACTTATAATACAGCGCGTGCTACTACGACTACTTATAATACATCGCATGCTACTACAACAACTTATGCTACATCTCATGCTACTACGACTACGTATAATACATCGCAGACTACTGCTACTGTATGGGCTACGAGTCATGCTACTACGACTACGTATCAAACTGTGTGGAATACTATTCGTCAGACTACAACTACATATGCTACATCTCATGCTACTACGACTACGTATAATACATCGCATGCTACTACGACTACGTATAATACATCAAGGACTACAGTTCATAATACCACGACAACTTGGGCAACAAGTCACAATACTACGACTACTTATAATACGTCGCAGACTACTTTAACTGCTTGGCAAACATATTACAATACGACAAGGACTACTACTACTGTGTATGGTACTTCTCATAATACTACTACTGAATGGTTAACGAACCAAGATACTTCTGTAACTACTTTGACCACATGGAATACGACAAAGACTACTACAACCACGTACAATACTACTCACTCTACGACTACTACTTATAATACGTCTCAGACTACGCTTACTGGGTATACATCATATTGGAATACATCGCAGGCTACTACTACTGTGTATTCAACTTCCCACACTACGACTACTACTTGGGCTACTGCAGTTGAAACATCGCATTCAACTGAAACTCAGTGGAATACAAGCAAGGATACAACTACTACTTGGAGTACGACTACGTCTACGCTTACTGCTTGGACGTCGTATTGGGATACGAGTAAGGAAACAACTACTGCGTGGAATACTACAACGACTACTACTACTGAATGGTTAACAAGCCAAGATACTTCTGTAACTACTTTGACCACATGGAATACTACTAAAGATACTACAACTGTGTGGAATACGACTACAACAACTTATACGGCTTGGTCTTCATATTTTAATACTTCAACAACGACAACTACTACTTATAATACTACAACGACGACTACTACTACTTATATAACTGTAGCGGAGACAACGACTGCGTATAATACGGCGTCAACTACCACTTGGGAGACTTCGACGACTCGTACTACATTAACAGGTTGGAACACAAGTTCAGCGATATTAACTTATATTGATACCACGACAGCGTGGAATACCACATTTAACACATCTTTTTATGAAAACCCAAGTTAAGGAGGCGCCCAATGCCAAGTAAGAAAAAGAAAAAAGACGAAGATGCCTGCAAACCAGTCATGTTCAAGAGGAAATCGCAGCTCAAAAGGATAGGACCATTAAAGAAAAGTCTATCCTTGAAACACCTTCAGGATGTAGAAGCCTTGATGGTGGAAGAACTGAAGAAATATCCTGATATTGAATTCGCATATGATGTCAATGCTCAGGAAATACCATTCTATCGTACTCTAAATTATACTGAGTATGCTCATTGTATGATGATACACCCTCTAAATGGACACTTAAAGAGGTTACAGATTCGTGAAGCATCAGATACACAGACTGTCTATGATGATTATGACCAGTATTTTAGAGATAAAGTTAGAGGTAATACTGCTAATAAGTATACTGAACGTGATGAGTACAATAAGAAGTATCCGCCAAGAGATGTCCTCGTTGTTTTAGTAGGCAGTAATAAGGTAAAAGAACGTGTCTGTTTAAACAAATTAAAGTACATCAGAGATACTTATGGTGACAATGTATACTACAAACCGCATCCCATAACTACCCACGCTATCATAGGGGAGATGAAAGATATTCTTGGAGAAGAGAATCTATTACCGAGAAATATAGATATGTACTATTATCTGCAAGAAGCAGAGAAAGTATATACTACGCATATGAGCGAAAGCTTGTTATATGCAGTGGTTCTTGGCAAGGATGTAGAACCCATAGAAGTAGTACAACATGTTCATCAAGGTTCATTCTATCATGTGAACAAGATGCTGTTCGAAAACCACTTGAATGGTGAAAATCAGAGAAATTGGATTAACTATACTTTTTCCAGTTATAAATCTGGAATATTTAATCCAGAGGTAGATAGAAATTGGGAGCAGAAGTTACAGGATTATCTTGCTTATACCTACGAACTGAGAGAGAAATACCGAACATGGTATATCGATGGAAAAGAAGAATATAGGTTGAAGCAAAATATCTAAGAATATAGTTGACTTTATGATACGTATAGTAGTAAATTAAATGGGTCATTGCATTAAGGAGGACTATTAATGGCGGAGACAAAAGATGATGAATGTGGAAGAATATAGAACTGAAATAACAGCCTCACTTGTTAAATTAAACGAAAGACAAATTAGTATATTTAAATCTTTACAGAGAATTGAGAAACATTTAGAGAAACTAAATGGTCAGGTGTATCAAAATAGCAACGCAATTATCATGTTTAAGACATGGGGTGCAGCAGCTATCTTTGTCGTGCCTATAATAGTAACACTACTTATGAGGTTAGTATGATGGAATGGATTAGTTGGTCCAACGGATTTTACCTGATTGGTTTAATCGTGGCTGGGGTAGCTACAGTAATGGCTGCAAAATACAAGTCTGTTATGAAAGAAGTTGGTGAAGTTGTTGATAAACTTCAAGAAGGTTATGCTGATGGGAAGCTTACGAAACAAGAAAAAGAAGCAATCATGAAAGAAGTATTAGACGTCTTGAAATCGGTAATGAAATTAAAATGGGGTTTCTAAAAATGGGAAAACATCCCTTAGATAAGTTTCGAATTAAGGGGAACAAATTCTGGAGGATAAAGCCAGATGTGTGTCCTTACTGTGGATTCACAGATATATCAGGGGTCGAGATACTCGGCGCTTATGATGGAGACTTACTGTGGGAATGTGGTAATTGTGGGGAATTTTTATTAAGATTCACTCAAAAAACTACAAAAAAGCATTTGCAGAAGGTAGAGGAATTACATTTTAACTTAGACGATTGGGAGACTATATGGCAAGGACTACCAAATTAGATAAGGGTGTAGTAAGGAGAGGTGTTATATCGCCCGATAAACACTTCCCTCTTCATGATAAAGGGGCGATAAGTTGTTTGACAAAGAGTATAGAAATCATCAAGCCGGACTTTTATATAGACCTCGGCGACATCGGAGAATTCTCATCCGTTGCTCACTGGCAGTGGAAAAAAAAGAGACGTCCTCCGCTTGAATATCAGCTCCCATTTGTTTATGATGACATAAAAGTAGTCAATAAACATATGGATGTGATAGACGAGGCTTTGGATAAGGTTAGCTGTACTGAAAAGTACTTAATGGAAGGGAACCATGACGACTGGTTAAACAGATTCGTTTATGAGAATCCTTACCTCGGTGACATCATGTTTAAGGAGGCGATGAACCTCGATGAACGTGGTTATAAGTATTTTCCAATGGGAAAATATTTGAAAATTGGAAAACTGTACTACTATCATGGTAATCATTTCGCGGGTATTACTCATGCGAGAAATCACTTGCTAAAGCTCGGTGCTAATGTGATGTATGGACATCACCATGATATTCAACAGAACTCTGTTACACACCTTGATGGTGTGAAGAGTGCATGGAGTATCGGATGTTTAAAGGACATGTCAGACGAAAAGAATGATTGGCTTATGAATAGAAAACATAATTGGAGCCACGCTTTCGCGGTTGTTGATTACTTTCAAGGCGGATTGTTTACCGTACATGTAGTACAAATAATAAATGGAAAGACCTCATTGTGGGGTCAATTAATAGAAGGATAATGTTATGTTAGACGAAAGAATGGGCAACTATAAGACAAAGGAACCGAGTGCTCAAGATGAATGGAATGCAAATGTACCAGACCCATGGAATGGTTGGATGGGAGATTCATCACATCCTGCAGACCCTGATAGTTCTACAGTTGATAGTAATCAAGGCGTAGGAGTCAGAGTACAGGACTCAAAGGTTACGCGAGCAGGAATAATGGCTGAACAAGATGCTCAGAGAGGTGGCAGTCAGGCAGAAATTAAAGCAGCACAACAAGACCGTATAGATGAAAGAGTTTTAGATACGGCTGTAAGACGTTCTGGTGGGTCAGAGGCTCACAGGGACTATGCTCTGGAAAATCTGCAATCTGACGCACCACCTATGGAAATCAGAAGGCAAGAACAACCTGATATGATGTCTGCTCCCCAAGCAGTACAGGCTCCAGAAGCACCTTCAAGACCAGACCATTCTGGTACGAAGGAAGGCTTTGACCTTGGTGATTTGTGGGGTTCAAACTCTCGTTTCAGTAGATGGAGAGATGATAGAAAAGCTGCTAAAGAACAAGCATTTGCAGAGCGTCCGGCTGACCCGGATTTATTTAAAACAACAACTGATAAACCAAATCCTTGGTCAGAACAAGGTGATGCTGACACCTATTACTCTCCCGAGCAACGGTCTGGAGTGAGAATTGACCAATTACAGAAATGGATTGGCAATAATGGTGGTTTTGGTTCTGAAAACTCTGAGCAGATTATGCAACTGCAGGAACAAATGAAGGGATTAGGACTGTACAAAGGTAAAATTGACGGAAAATTTGGAGCTAAAAGTTTGAAAGCTTTGAGAGATTTTCAATATGGTAGAGGTAAAACTTCAGACCCCTACGATAATCGAATGGGGCAATATACTTCAGGCTCTGATTCTACTTCAGGCTCTGATGAGGACTCAACATCAGGACGAAGAATGATAAATGCCTAAGGAAGCTATTGAAATAAGAACATTTCATGCTGGTATACAGGCATCGCCTGATGCTCATGATTTACCATTAGATGCTGCAAGTTATAGTGAAAACTTGGAACAATTAGGCGAAGATGGTAGACTGCGTGGTATTCCTAAAGATAGTATTTTGATTCAGGACGGAAGCTGGGCTATATCTGATTATACAGGTGTTTATGGTATTAGTTTTGAAACAGGAACAACGCAGGCTACGAATTAAATGGCTGGCAATCTAAATTCAATAACAATTACTGGTCTTTTTGTTCCTGCCAGTGGTAGCAATACGCATAAGTACTATGTTGAAATAGTTGAATCTGGTGCAGGTAATGCTGCTACCTACAAATGGAGGAAAGGGGCTGGGGCATGGGCAGATGCCGCAGCTTGTTCAGGTACTCCTACGGAATTCGATTCGGGTTTATTTATAGCTTTTAATCAGGCTGATACCTATTTTGGAGGAACATATCCGGATACATGGACTGTTTTAGCTGAAGGACAGGTGGCATTACGTATGGATACCTTAGGATGGCTCGAGAATGGTGAAAAAAGAGACTTAATAGGGTATGATAAAAAAGGAGGAAATTTAAACATTATCAAGGATTTTTATGGGGCTCGAGAAGCAGTATCCCCCGGTACACTAATGGATAGACCTGCGGATGTAACTATTATACCTAACAACAAGGAGGTACATATAGGTTGCGGACCGAATAGACCTGCTCAGTGGCTTGGTAGAAAACAATTTCCAACATTTGGTGGAGTCCCAAATGAAAATATAATGTTAAGTGAAGCTGGATTAAGAACGTCTATGTCAAACGTTGGCTTCTTTGATACAGCATGTATTGACCAAGACGGTAATATATGGGGCGCAGAATATGAAGGTACAGAGTTACTCTACATGAAGTATGTAAACCCTGTTTATACTACTGAGGACGGCTACTGGGAAGACCCTGTAAAAGTTGATGGTATGGATTTTGGGGGAATCCAGAAGGTATCATTTGGTCATCACTATTTACCTCAAGGTTATATATGGATATTAGATTCAGGTAGCGATATGGGGCTTTTATATAAGTATGATATAGAAGATGAGACATTTCAGACTATTTCTTCTTCAGGTATAGCATTAGACCCCGGTTTTAAAATAAGCGATATGATATGTATAAATCAAAATAGTAATGAAGATGGCTTAGATTATAGTGCTATCGCCGGCTGGGATATATGGTTATCAGCGTATAAAAAAATAGATGATGATAATTATACACCATCTGAAGGCAGGGGGATTCTTTGGCAGGCTTCGACTACTAATTATGACGGTGTGACATCGCTTTCTTTTACTAATAGAGACCCATTGCAACATACCCCGGATGGAAGTGAAGATTTTGGTCAATGGTCGAGGGACCGTGACTACTCGAGAGTGACAACAATAGACGAAGGTTACCAGTATAATGAAACCTGTGCAGGTGATGATTGGACTGATTGGTCAGGCTCAGCTGGTGAAAACTGGTATAGTCAAACGTATCGAAGAGCATTGTCTCACCATCCACATACAGACTGGGTTTTTCACTTAGCAAGATATAGGTCAGTCGACAGTGATGTCACAACGACATCAGCAGGAAAAAATTCATATCATACTGAATTTGTAGAGGTTACAGACCAAGGACCAGAGGTGGAACAAATATCAGCTTGGTGTAATTTACGACGCTTTAATAAGTGGGAGCATGTTTTTGTGAGTACGACGGCTGATGAAGGAAGATTTTTATACGGTACTGCCTTGTTAGCTGGTGTAAAAAATGATTATATTCCTAATGATGAAGCTTTGAGTGATTCTGCTTCCATTCATTATATTGCTATGGATAAATTAGAATGTACCCTTGATAAGGATTGGGAAGGTCCGAGTGGCATGGCATTTTCTCCAAAAACTAAAAGATTATATATGACTTCTTCTTGGGGAGAACCATTCTATAATGGTAAGAAATGGATACTAATTCCCATTGAGACTGACCATGATGATAGTTCATTTGAAGAATGTGGTGATTGGGAAGTATGTGATGCAATTCCATATGAAGAATCAAGCAACATAAGCTCACATGATGGGTATAACTGGCGAATATGGGCTGAGTCTATTGTTTATGATGTAGATAGGACAGACCTTTTAGATGATGTTGCTAATAGTACAGGTAATCAGCCAAATTACGGTCTATTAATAGGAGCTATACAAGGACAGAAAGTTATAAATCTAATAGGGTGTGATGGAAGTGGTGACGATTTGGGACGACCAGTTTCAACACATAGAATATACGATGCAACAAATATTTCTCTAAGTTTGACTAAGACTGAAGATGATGGAGACAGTACACGTGTATGGAGTAATAAAAGATTATTTTATAAAATATCTTTTACCTATGATGGTTATCAGGAATCACCTCTATCAGAAGAAGTATGGGAATTGGCGAATAGCAATGATGAGTTGGAAGAAGTGGCAGTTAAGATAACAATACAAAGACCTTCCGAAGTTAATAGCAGAGTTAGTCATATAAATTTATACAGAGCAAATGGTCCAGAAAGTGACAATGACGCAAGTAAACCGCTTGGTCTTTATAGATTAATAGAGAGTAAACCGTCAACAGCGTGGGCAAATAAGTACAATTCATATGCATATGTTATTGATACATCCGATGCTCTAACAGGTTCGTATGAAAGTAGAAGCGGTATTTCGGAAACGAATACTAATACTACTATAAGATGGGGGATAGGGACTGTAGCTGCAGGCTGCTTGATAGTAGGTGACTGTGGTACTGATGAGTTTAGTGACGCATCTACTTATCTATTTAAAAGTAGACCCGGAGATTTTGATAAGTTTAATTGGTCTATGGATTATCTAAGATTACCATTTAAACCCTTGGCAATAGCAAATTTTCAAGGAAGAGTTTATTGTTGGTCAAAAGATACTATGGTGAGAATTAATCCAGACCAATTTTATATAGAAGATACCTTTGATGGTTTTGGATGTCTGAATAAGAAAGCTGTAATAGTCACAGAATATGGTATGTTTTTTGCTGATAAGAATAATATTTATATGCACAATGGTCAGTCTCCGGAACCTATAGGTACACCTATAATTCAATTTACTGATGAAGATTCTCCCTCTGGTAGGGGTTATATTGAAATTGCAGCAGAGAATGCTGATAAAGTAGTGATGAGTTTTGATGCAAAAAGGGGAGCTATGGTATGTTTTATGAATAATGATAGTTCAGCTGATGATGCATCTCTTGCTTATGTTTATAATGTCACTAAAGGAAGATGGGATATATGGTCACATACTGCATTGCATGATGCCGTAACTGGAAATGATGGATATATATATCAGTCTGATGGTGTGCTCGATTCAAGATTATTTAAATATATGAGCTACGAAAGTAATAGAAGAAACTGGAAATGGCATTCTAAAAGATTAGATGCTGACCAACCGTCGCAAGATAAAATCTTTAAGAAGCTCCGAATAGTATCTGATAGTACTAATGCTGAAATAGATACAAATTTAGATGCGTATTATAGAATAGCTGGCAATAAGTCACAACTGGAATTAGACTCTGCTGCTAATGATTATGAAAAAATATCAAGCGCTGATAAGAAAGCTAAGGATGTTAAGCTTATGCTTGAGAGTAAGAATAATTTCGATATGATAGTGAATAGTGTCGGGGCAATCTTTAGAAGGAGACATGTAAAATAATGGCATTAAGTAAAGCACGCCCACCTAAGTTGCAAGGAAGCGCAGTACAAAGAGAGATAGTTCAAGATATCTATAAAGAATTGAATAATATTATAGATGCTGTAAATTCTGAAGATGTTGTAGAAGCGAAAGATGAATCCATGGGTAAACCCGGTAACATTCGTGTAATTAAAAGTCCAAAAGATGGCGCAGCACATATAGAAATAAAATTAGAGGATGGATGGTATCGTTCAGATGGTTCATCCGCATCAGGATTTTCGTATAAGGAGGAAATGCTATGAGTTGGTTGAGTAAAACGATAGGTTGGGATGACCAAAAGAAGACAGCCCAATCTCAAGTCGACCTTGATAAATTAGGAGGAATGCTGGATTACGATGTTAATCAGGCTTCTAATATATATGGCGGTCAAGATATAGGTAACATGGGTATGCAAATGATGACAGACCCCGGTCAAACTGCGCAGGGTAAACGAATGTTGGAACAAACACAGACGTCTGCTTTTGACCAAGCTGGGTATGCTGGTCAACAAATGCAACAAGCTGGAGCCAGAGGCGGTGGACCCGGAGCTGCTGGTGCGCAACAAGCTATGGGAATGATGGCACAGGCAGGAGAAGGTGCTTTGAATGCTTATAACCAAGGATTAGAGGGGATAAGTAACCAAGGAATGGGACTAATGGGCATGGCTCAAACTACTCGTTTAGCTAATCAAGCTGCTGAAAACCGTATGAGAGAAGGAAAAGCAACTGGTGTAGCGAGTCAATATTCACAGAACATAGCTAATAAAGGCGCTGTAGCTTCCTCACAAATGGCTATGACATCTGGCTTAATAGGTCAAGCGGCTGGGGCTGCTTTTGGTAAAATGTCAGATGAAAGACTGAAAGATGGAATACAATTCTTAGAAGAAAGAGATGGACATAAGTGGTATACCTTTGGGTACAAAGGACATCCCATGATTTACCAAGGTGTTATGGCTCAGGAGGTACAAGAGTATCTACCAGAGGCTGTGATAGAACATGACGGTTACTTGATGGTAGATTACAGGAGGTTATAATGTCGTGGTTCAAGCATAATGCGGGAGTACCCGATAAATACAAACAGTATGTTACTAATCAACAACAACTAAGAGCGTTTAACAAAGCGATAAGAACTGGTGACATGTCAGAATGGGAAGCGTCAGTTGGCTACCAACCACCACCTACACCAGAACCAGCGGGAGCGAATGCTGACCCAGAAGCGGTGCCTCCGGGTGGAGCCGTAGGAGGAAGTGAACCTACGAATTTACTGGAAGCGGCGGGGACCAACTCTAATCAGAGTTTAGATAATACTTCGACTGCGGAAGAGACCGATGTTGTAAGTGAAATTACCGGTGGTGAAGGCGGTGTAGTTAAGGATATTAAGACAGTTAACAAAGCGGCAACAAATGAAAAAAATACTCCCTTTGATGTGAAGGAGAACCCCACTCCAGAGAGTTTACCAGCAGGACCAGAACCAGAGGGGGGAAACGAAGTATTAAAGACGGTAGAAGTGTTGAAGGAAAAAGGTCAAGCTACTGGTCCCAGAGTTTCTCAGCTACAGGAGTATGCCGAAACTATGACAGGGATAAAAGGACGTACTCCGGGTGTAATAAATGCTGCTGGGTCAGCTACTATAGCAGCACTATCTGGCTTAGGAAAGAATATAGATGAGGTACAATCAGGGTTCTCTAAATTTCGAGAGAATATAAAAGGAAGAGTTGCTTCTGGTGTATCCGCATTAAAAGGCGAAGTTGGTTGGGGAAGTCACTCATCAGAATATGACCAGTTTAAAAGTGACCTTAAAGCAAGTGGATTAGATGAAGATACAGTCAGACGAGGAAGAGCTCATTCAGAAGGACAAGATGCTGAAGATGCTGGTGGGGTAGAAGTAGGACAAGAAGATAAGAAAAAATTAGAGAGCGATGAAGCTCATCAAAAATATAAATCAGATATGATAGCGGCAGGCGGAGCTATAGGTGCAAATGCATTTAAGGGCGGCGGCGGCAAAGCGGTATCATTTAACAGAATGGGGCAATACTAATGGCGTTTCAACCAGCACGACCACAAGTTTCAGACTTTGGCGGTTCATTTCAAAAAGGCATGGCGTCTGCAATAAGCGCAGTGCAAGGCAATAAAGACCGTGCACAAAAAGAAAGACAGGCAAATAGAGCACATGCGATTGCATTAGAAGGTCTAAAAATGCAACAGACGCGTTTCGCATGGGATGAAAAGGAAAATCAAAGAGCAGAGGAAGCGAGAAATGCTAAAAAATATATTAATAAGTTAGAAGTTGAGATGGGACCGGGTTCATCAGACCAGTCTGCTTTCGTCTTTGATAAAAATACTGGAGAGATGGGTTTTAATAGTGGTCTTTTTGGCAGCATGAATTTTCTCCCCAGAAATAAGAAAGAGATGCAGAATGCGTTTATTAATGATAGTGACTCTAATATCAATCATGTAGATAAATTTAATACATGGTTTGACACTCAATCCAAAATTGAAAGAGATAGAACAGCTGCTAAGATAATAAATGGCATTGATAGTAACTTTTCTGAGGGGGAAAAGAAAAAGTACTCAAGATTACTGCTTGGAAACCCAGAATTTAAATCATATATGAATTCTATTAATGGTACGGAACAGTTCAATTCAATAGCCGAAAAGATAGATTTTCAAGCAGACAAAAAATGGACATGGAAACGAAATGTCTATGACCAATGGGACGTTTTTGACGAGTCTACATTTCTTGGAGCACATGCGCCAATTATAGGAGGTGCTTTAGCAGCAGGTACAGGGTATGGTACATATAAATATATTTCTGGGGCACCTGCGAGAGCAGAGAAGAAGGCAGCGAAGACGGCAGCGACGATAGCTGAAGAAGCTGCAGCTACTTCAGCAAGTCCTTCTGGGAAATATAGTTCTATAGAGGATGCTGAATCAGCACTGGAAAAAGCGCAGAAAAAAGTAAACGCCATTAAGGGTAATAAAAAAGCTGATGGGAAACCGTATAAAAATATACATGCTCGAGATAGAGCATTGAAAGCAGCAAGGTTAATGCGAGATGAGACCAAAGGCATTGTAGATAACTGGTCTGATGACGCAGCTAAAGCAACCAAAAAGACGTCTACCAAAAAGACATCTAATTGGAAGAATATAACAAGCGGGAAAGCCGGAAGAGGTTATCTCCCCTTTAGGGTAGGTTATGAAATAGGGGAAAAACTTACGCCCGGTGATAACGTGATGGCGGATACTGTTGGCGGTGCTGTCGGTGGTCTTTCTATGTCTAAGGTTATGAAGAAGATAACGTCAAAAGAAGGAATGACTGCAATAAAGACAGTTCTTAAAAAGTCTGGCGCTGGGAGAAAGATACTTACAAAAATGGGAATTAGCGCGGTTGGCATGGCGGTTCCAGAACTTGCCTCAACAGTTCTTGGTGTAGCAGGAACAGCTTGGGCTGCATATGATATTATTAAACTTGCCGCAGCTATGCCTGAATTATACAGTATGTTAACAGATTGAGTAGCGGATGTACGTTTATGACTTTGAACCTACGGTCAAAGAGGAATTTGTACAAAAAGCTATAAAGCAATACCAAGACTCTCCTCAGGAATTTGACGAAAAGACTCTCGATTTAATAGAGAGACATGCAACACATTATAACATCCCCTTTGCTCGTGCTGATTTATCAGCAAGTGTAGCGAGCTTAGCTTCACAGGTAGGGTCAGGGTTCTTCTCTGGCTTCACTACTTTTAATATAGGGGACCAACCGAAGAACGAATGGGAGGCAATAGCCAGAAACATTGGGCACCTCGCTGGCTTCGTTGGCTATGTCCCGAGCCTCCCATTCAAACTTTTACGAGCACAGAAATTAGTGGGTGCTGCTCAAGCTCTCCGTGGTAAGAGTATCCCTATGTTGGCGGCTAATAAAGTTACTAAGGCAACAAAGGGTGTATTAAAAACCGCTGGAGTAGCAAGAGCAGGTGCTACTGCTGATGCTGTAGGGTTCTTACAAAACAAAAGACTTCATGATATAATAGAAGGTGGATTCCACCTTGGTGTTGCAAGTGCGGTAGGTGCATGGCAGGGTGGTGTAGACGAGATGATGAGCAGCTTTATTCATGGAGCAGAGACTGGTGCTGTCTTTAGAGGCATCGGGAATCTTATCAATAAAGATATGGTAGGATTTGGCAAGAAGTTAGAACCTCATCAGCTTGGTCCCAGTGGAAGACCAAAGTGGAAGAAATTATCCTCTGGACAACAAGGCGATACAGCTATAAAGATGATGGCTTCTTCTTTATATACGGGCTTGCCTTCTACTGTACGTGGTGAGACAACACCTGAACAAATATATAATTACCTCATTGGTGCTTATTTCGGCTTTGGTGAAATGCCTCAAGAGACACGTATGCAGGGTAAGTATCTTCAGAAGATGCGTAAAGCGGCTGCAAAAGACCCAGAGATAGCTATATCAAAAGACCCAGAACTATTACCCGAGTGGGATACACTTACTAAAAGAGAACAGGATTTAGTTAGAAGAGCTACTCTGACATCTTTCGGTACGCCATCAGAAAGAGATGCTCTTGTCTTCGCAATAGCAGAAGAACAGGGTATATCAGTAGTAGATGCTCAGAAAGAAATGGCTGCTTTCGAAAAGAAGACTGCTGGTGAGTATAATGAATACGGAGAAGCAGTAAAAAAAGACTCTCGACTAAAAGATGGAACCATATCTGCTGATAATACTAATGCTGATATAGGTGAGACTATAGAAAGAACACCTATAATATTGAAAGCTGAAAACTTTGTTGAAAGAACTTATGAAGACACCCTCAAAACAATAAAGAATCCTCTTGAAAGAGAACAGAAAAAAATAGAGATTGCTTCAGCAGTACAGAAGCATTGGGGTAGTTTACTTACTAAGGAAAAACAAAATCCTTCTGAAAAGATGGTGAACTGGCTTGAGAAGGAATACAAAGTAGGTTTAGATACAGAGGCTAAGGACTTTTGGAGACAGTGGGGTGAGCAGAGGATGAAGGGGAAACCAGTTATGTTAGCTGGTATCTACCAAATATACAACCATAAACTAAAAAGATATGAAACAAAGACAAGATTATTAGACCCTAATGTATCAGATAAGAAATTAGTAGAGCCTGAGAAACCAATAGACACAGCATGGGGTGAGTCTTCCGAAAGAGTGACAGGAGAAAGAAGTAATGAAGCAGCTTATTTTATATTTGACCACTTTGTCAAAGGTGAAAAAGAATATACAGGGTTAGAAGATTGGAGAAGAGCGCAGATAGAGAGAGCTAAGAATGTTGCTAAGAGGAAATACCCAGAAGATTGGAGAAATTACTATAAAGATTATGCAGATAGCTATATGCGAGAAACAGAACAACGTATGTGGAAACAGGCTAATGAAAATGGGTACTATTATTTTGGAGGTAGGGGTGATGCAGAAAGACGTTACTTTGTAAAGTTCCATCCTAATACACCTACTAAAGAGAAGACTATTGATACAGCGCTTGATACAATAATAGATATGATAGTAAAGGAACGGGGACAGAAGGAGGGGCGTGAGGTTATAGAAGAAGAATTCCATAAGGATGGTAGAAGCTTTATAGATAGGTTTATAACTGTTGATAAAAATTCGGAAGTAAAGATTACTGAAAAGGAATTGCGAACAGATTATAAAAAAGCATTCATATCTAATGTATTATGGGAAGCTGAATTAAACTTCGGCGGTGTTAAGAATTTAAAAGACGGCATAACAAAATTGAGTGATACACTTGGTGATGGCTTTATAAATACAGCGAAAAATTTTAACAAACGTGCTCAGATATGGTTCAACACAGGGTATCGCAGTAACCCTGAAAGCATTGTTGCTCCTGATATTGTCGATGGTAACTATAGGTATATATTGTACGAGGATGCAGAAGGAAAAAACTTAACAAATAAATCGAAAGCAACAGAGTATGCAGAGATTTCAGATGGTGGCATCCTTGTTAGGGATGACGTTCTTGAGATGATAAATAGAGACCAAGGATTGCCCCATCTAAATAGAGACGGTAGAAAAATAGCTGGGTTTAATAAGTCGTTCATCGTAAGCAAGCACCCAGAGTTAGGAGCTTTGCTTGGTAAGTATGCATTCCATGCTGCTGGAGCAGAATTATCTAAAGAGATGAGACTAAGAGGCGATGGTATACATATGATGATACCGAAGTCTGCTGCTAAGCAATGGGGGAACAGACGGTTTAATTCTTACAACTGGAACAAGGGGAAGTTAGAGTTTGGGAGTGACAAAAATATATACCAGTTGCCTATACAAGATGTATATAATATACATAGTACAAAACAAAATGAGCATAGTATACATGAGCAGCGAATACCAAAACAGTTGTTGTCAAATCTTACACCATTTGCATATAAGGATATAAATCCTAAGACTATTGAAGACATCTTTGGTAGGGTAGCGAGAGACAGGTTTCTTGGCATTGAATTTGAAGGTCAAAAGCCTGAAGATGTGGAGTATAATATAAAGATGCGTAATCTTTCTAAGAACCCTGCTAATGAGAGTTTACGCACAGAACTATTAGACAATATAGATAAGATAGGTGTACCTCATTTACTTGAAGGTCTTAGAACTCCCGGGAATGAAGCCTTTGCAATAGGAGCATATAAAAGGATAATGAGAATCAATCTTAATATCATTGACGAAATGGCGGCTGAAGCTGAGGTCTCTAAAGCAGGGGCTGAGGAATGGCAGAGTCAATATTCTGAATTTACTCATGTTGTAGACAGGATGCTGAAAACTAATTCTAATAGTATTGCTATCATTCACCATAAATTTGCAAGACCTTATATAGAAAAAGTTATACAGAACTATGTTGTCAATCAGTTAGCTAAGCCTAAGATGAAAAATAGTTTATCTGGTGCTATGAGACCGTATGATTTATGGCTACAAAAAAGAAAGAATAAGGAGGGCAACACGTCCTTGTTAAATGATAGGGATGATATTTTCTTTCTTGATGAGGGATATAAAGATATGAAAATCTGGTCAAGATTGTTTGGAGGAAAGTCTAAAACACTTGAGCAGTTCTGGAAAGAGTTCAGAGATGGTAAGTGGGATGCTAATAAGGAAGAAGCTAAGGAAATATTCAGAAGCATAGGGCTACGTGTACCGATGGATTCTTTATCTGGTGCTCATAGACTGACATTTAAGGGCTTTACAGGTCGTGTAGGCTACGGAGTATTGCTACATCCAAGGACGATGAGAGCATTGGGAGGGGCAGACCTTGACGGAGATAAGGTTCATATGTTCTTTGGAGATGAAGAATATGGTATGAAAAAGACTTGGAAAAATATGTACGAAGAACAGAAAGAAGAGTTCTATGTAGGTGGAGAAGAAATTTATCCTACAAATATTAAACCTAAATTTACAAGTCAAATGGTTTATGGGGATGGTTATCCTTCTTCTCATTATAAAATGAGACCTGAATTTAAAGGTAAATCTACTATGGATTTAATAGAATCAGGAGATAGAACAGCTACCAGTAGAACATATAATCAAATTAAAGATATTGAAAAGGGAGATATTATTGAATTTAAAGGGAAAGATGGGAAAACTTTGTTAGTTAAAGTTACAAAATCTCCTTATAAAGTTTCTGATATTTCTTCCGAAGAATGGTCTAAACTTGAAGGATGGGATAAATCCAGACATGCAATAAATGCAAAAGCAAATAAATGGCAATACCAATTTAAATATATAAAACCTAAAAGAACTCTTTCAAAAGAAGGTAGTGTTGTAGAAAATCCTAAGGAAGTCAAAGGGATGAAAGAACTCTTTACAGAAACGGGAAAATTACCAAGTGGGATAGATGCAGGTCGAGCAAGTTACAGTCCTATCTTACAGTATAGTCCATCAGAAAGATTAATTATATCTCAAGCAGCAAGTACCGGTAGAGATATGCTCAGCGCTGCTGTAGTAAATAAGAATGTATTAGGCGGGGCTTATGCTGCCTTGATGGCAAATAAGGACGGGTATGTAGATGTCCCAATAGATAAGTGGGGACAAGGTATATTTGCACCACCGCATTTCTATAAGCAGAAATTTGTGATGCGTATTGAACCAAAGAGAGGGAAGAATGCTGTATTAGAAATGAATAAGAGAGCAAGAGCAAGTATTGCTTTCTCATCTGACCCTATGGATGAAGCTGGACTGAAGTCAAGAAGCGCGTTCTTTAATGCTGTTGCTGAGGCAGGCTTTACATTTAGGGTTGGGAAGGTGAAGAATGGGAAATTCATTGAGTCAGAAATGGAACCTCTTAGACCCGGAGCAGAGTATCGTCGACCATGGGACTTGAGTGAATTTACACATAAGAAAGGATTGATTGATATATTCTCAGGTATTAATACAGCGTTGTACGGTAGGAATCACAACGAAGGTAGGAAGTGGTCAATGGGAGAGGTAAAGTATAGATTAAATCAGGTCGATAATTTACCAAAGGAAATGAGAAATACTTTACTGCCAATGATGGCTGATACTCTAAAGAACGTTGACTGGCATGATAATATATTTAGTAGGATAAATGAGAAGAACTTGAATGCTTTATATGCAGACTATGATATGATAAGAAAGGAAGAGTATGAAGTACTAAAAGTTCTTTTTGATAGACCCCGTGGTGTGCCTGTTATAAAGGGAGCATATATTGATAGGGTTATGAATAAGAAGTACCGCCTGATGGATGATGTAGGGCGAGAAGATTTAATATTTTTACATTCAGATAAGTCTATGGATTTAATCAAGGAATTATTCGCTGGTCAAAAATATTACGAAGCAGAGATAAAACGCTATGAAGACCTTTATGGTTCTAAAGATAAAAGATTAAAAGAACGTCCAGCTTGGTTATGGAAAAACGAGAAGGCAGAAGAGTTCAGACGAAGAATTATTGGTGACATAGTTACTAAAGCACAGGACTTTATAACACAGGATTTAACTGATATGGTTAGCTCAAAACTTGTGCATGATTCATTTATAAAGTCTGGACTTTCAGAAGCAGAATTCAAAGGTCTTCTTAATGCGGTGGAAGAAATCAAGAAAGAAAGTAAATGGATGGAGCGTAGATATAGAGAAACAGATAGACGTGCAGAGTTTCATACTAATGAAAAGCTTGAAAAATTTAAGGCACGGATGGATGATATAGTATTTGGGACTGAAGAAGTTAGTCGTGCAGATGACCAGTTTATTACTGACCAGCGGGTGATGAAATTAAAAGAGGGTAGACCACCTGCAGTTGAAAGACTTATTGACCATCTTATGCTGAATAGTATACACAAAGGACAGCTTGAAAAGGTAGAGGGTGAGCTCACAAAATTAGTTTTGAAAGCAGATAAACTGGGTCCAGAAGCCTTTGCAGAACAAAAAGCTTACTTAGAATCTTTGAGGAAGAAGGTTAATGCTACCAGTCTTCATAAAACAGGCTTTCAAAGTAAAGCTGTTTCACAAGGAGCGATAAAAGAATACATTGATACATTTTCTAAACTATTTGATGCAACTCTTAATAAACCTACACTTAAAGAAGTGGAAAGAGTTAAAGGTGAACATGAGGAGGCTGATAAACCACAGATTATAGTAGATAAAGATGGGAATAAAGTTAAGGCTTCTTTCTTTGAGACTGGTAAAGATAAAGAAACAGATAAATACATTGATGAACTGTCTCCATTTCAAGGTGTTCATAAGGGAGAACATACACCAAGGGTTACTGAAATTTGGTCAGAGTTGAAAGGACATTTGGATTACTATCATGACAGTATAGGAACAAGACTGAATGGCATGGTTCGTTGGCTCTTTGGTAAAGATTTAAATGCTATGGATTTAGAAGAATTTGAATCGCTGAATAGATACTTTGATAATGTTCGAAAGGGTACTTGGTATCAACAGTTTTTTGCCAAGGTGAAAGGGAAGTTTCCTAAATTAGCAAAGAGACATTATCAATTATTTCCTGAAGCTATTGACAGAGATTTAATGAGAGAAGACATGCGTCTTATAGAAAAGAAAGGTCTGTTTTTAGATAGGATGGGTAACAGTGTATCAGGTAAAGTCTATCAACCTATGCATATTATAGGAGAAGGTCAAGCATGGATTCATTCTGCGCAGGAATTAGGTATCAGAGCAAGTGAAAAAGAGAAGACTGCATTAAGAGAATCGCTGTTACCATTTGTTGATGCGATAGAAGACGGCAGACCTCTTCATGAAATAGCCGTAAGAATTAGAGAGGGTGGACTCGTTGGAAAGATTCTTAAAGATTATAAAGGGCAGGCAGTTCTTGGTCATTTCGTGGGTTTATATAAAGGGTATGAAAGAGACGCAAAGATAAAATATGACTGGAATAAACTAAAAGATAAGAAATATATGATAGACCTTGGTGAAGGTAAGAAAGTTGAGATGACTGGAGCTGAGATTGTAGAAAAGATAAATGAAGTTTATACTGTTCAGAATAAAAGGGTACATAAATGGATGACAGGTGACCCAGAATATGTTGATGAGTTTATTAAAAAACATTTCAGAAAAAATCCAGCGACTGGTGGTAAGAGGATGATAGCAGAATTTACCAAAATGATGGAGGAACATTATCGTACAGGAGATTGGTCTAATGTTATGGAGAAGTTTGGGATTGATGGGATGAGAAGAATAGCACAGCAGTTTATGTTGAATCAGATTCCTTCAACTAAAGAGTTTGCTGAGATTCGTAAAAGCGTTGCCAATATGGTTATCGAAGCTACTGGTGATTTAGGTGCTGAATATTATTTCCCTCACTTGATGTTTGATAGAACAGTCTCTCGCAAAGCTGCAGAAAAAGCTACAGAAATTATAATGAACGATACCACACGTTCAAAAGAAGATAAAGATAGAGATTTAAAAAAGATACTATTCCACAGCAAACAACTTACCGGAGACTGGGTTCCCAATGAAGATGTGACTACGCGATGGAATATGATGGATGATGTATTAACTGGTATTCTTGCGGGTAAGAAAGCAGGAAAGCAGGTAATAAGATGGTTTGATAGTAATAGTAGGGTTGGTAATCAGTATTCACGTACTAATCATGTTGCAGGGTGGAATGTTGAACCTGAAGCTTACCATACATATCAAAAAAATGTAATAGATAATTTTTATAAACATATTAGTCAGATAATGACTCGTGATGTAATACATCGTTGGGACCAAAGATTTTGGCTCAAGCATAAAGGTGATAAGGATGCTCTAAATTTGAAGGATAACTGGGTAAGATTTTTTAAATTGTATGCTCAGCAAGCTATGGGAAATCCCAGCCAGATACCAGACTCATATCTAAATAATCCTGATATGAAACTCAAGGGTAATCCTTATGCGTGGTGGGCTGATTCTAATGTAGAGAAGAAAGTAAATAAGATTGCAGATAGGCTCGGTCTTAATCAGAATCAGCTCCCACCTCACCTAAAAGAATTAGGTGGCTTTGACTACCAAGACATAGTAAGATGGGGAAACCTTGAAGCTAAGTATGAATTGGCATCCTTGTTAGCTCATCCAAAGAGCGCTGTTGCTAACCTATATGGAGGAACTGTACATACGTGGATGAATACAGGAACTCAACATTTAAAGAACGCCAGAAATATAGAGTACCTAATGACTAATGTCAATAGAGAGTGGAAGAGTATGGACGACGTATATAAATGGGTACAAAGTCATGGTGTTGTAGAAGAGTTCTTGATGTATGAAGCTGACATTAATCCGCAATTTAAAAGTAAAAGATGGAAAAGCTTTTTTGACGATGCTCATAAAGTACTTAAGAAAGACCCCGAATTAGAAGATGTTGGTCTTATTTCTCTTGCGAAATCACATGGTATAACTGAAAAGATGTTTGAAAAAGCTGCGTGGTTTATGCGTCGTCCAGAACGCACTCTAAGGCGTGATGCTTTCATGGCTCATTATTTGCAAGCAAGAGAACGATTTGGTGGAGCTATACAACAGTTTGACCATCCTTATTTAATGGAGATAGCTAAGAAGGGAGTCAAGGCTACACAATTCTTATATAGTGCACCATTTAGACCTATGTTTGCTGGAACTTCCCTTGGTAAAGTGATGACAAGGTTTCAATTATGGTCATGGAATAGTGTAAGGTTTAGAAATGATAAGATAAGAGAAGCGTCTATATATGGTTGGAAACCGGGAACAAAAGAATATGAGAGGTTTCAACGTATGGCTTCTGCTGACTTGTTCATGCTTGGGATGGCTAATATATTTATGTATTCAATATTTGAAAATGCTTTACCTGCACCTTTAAATTGGTTTCAAGATACAGCAGAGATGTTAATGGGTGACGATAAAGAAAGAGAACGTGCTTTCTTTGGCGCATATCCTTCACCACTCCAACCATTACAAATGGTTACTCCACCTATAGCAAGGCTGTTACCTGCTACATTTAAAGCGATAGTTACTGATGATTATACAAGATTAGCTGACTATTATGTATGGACAATGTTTCCTTTTGGTAGACTTTTAAGAGATGTCGTTGGACCGGGTGGAGTTATTGAGAATCCGGCAAGGACAGTTGAAAAATTAACTGGTCTACCTTACATGCAATTTAGTGGACAAGTATCAGGAAGGCGTGATGAAGAAATGGAGGGACCACGTGGACTTATTTAAAATTCAACGAAAAGTTGGTTCCCTTATACGCCGTTATGGAAAAAAAGTTCCAAATTCCGAATTCTATTTTTAGGTAAAATTTTGAAAAACGGAGCTAATAAAAAGAATATTTGTATAGAATGTGGGTATTGTTGTGATGGAAGTATGTTTAACCTTATTATGCTTACTCGTGATTGTGAAAGTGGTTTGGACTCTCAGGGGAAAGAATTGAAACACGTTGCTGATTATTCTATAATTGTAGAGAATAGAAAGACCAAGGAGCCTACAATATGCATGGAAATGCCATGCCCATTTGTAGAAGATAAGAAGTGTACAGTATATGAAGAACGCCCTTTAACTTGTAAAGCGTTTAGATGTAAATTACTCATTCAGTATGAAGCCGGGAAGGTTTCGTATAATGATTGTATAGAAATTATAAACAAAAAATTAATGTACCGTTTTCCAAATGCCAAGTGACCCTTTAGAACCTCGTTCAATTATTGCTGGAGCAGTTAGCGCCACTGCTGGTACTGGATTACTTGGTGCGGAAGGGAAAGCTCTAATAGAGGCAAAAAAGCCGGTCAATCAGAAATACCAGAATTATTTGCGTAAGAGGTGGCTTCCATCAAGGTTGAAATTAGCAGGAATGCTTGGTTTGGCTACTGGTGGTGATGCAATGTTATGGAAGGATATACATGAACAATCACGAGATTAAATTACATAGTAAAACTAAATTCCCCTCTTATATGGGAGGATGGATGATACCTACCGATATATGTGATGAGTTAAGGGAATTATTTGACAGTACTCACTCTATGCACATACAGTATGATAAATTTAGACAATACCATAGACTTACAAGCGGTAAAATCCCTACACTACTTCATGTAGACTATGTAAGAGAACTTAATAAAGTTTTCGATTCATATAGGAAAAAGTATCCTTGGTCTGCGAATCCACATATCTCAAGATGGTATTTGTCTTTACCTTTTAACCTGCAAAAGTATGACCCTAATCATGGCTATGTACATGAGCATATTGAAGATGGTGGACCAAGAGTTGGTAAATATCAACGCTATCTTACCTTCGTGACGTATTTAAATGATATTGAGGAAGAAGGACAAACTCATTTTATGTTACATGGTTTAAAGGTGCAACCAAAGCGGGGATTAACAGTCATATTCCCCGCAGGATGGATGCATCCACACAGGGGAATACCAGCGCCTAATGAAACAAAATATATAGCAACCGGGTGGGCTGGTTTTCCTATTAGGGCTGGAGAGAAAGATTCCAAAACTCCGGGGTCTTTTGAACCATAATAAAAAAAAACAAAAGTAGAGCATACCCATGTTGCGATATGCTCTACTTCTTCATTAATCCATTTGCATAGGAGATTATGAAGTATTGTAAGCCGGTAAAACTATGTATTCAAAATAATTGCACCCATCCTTCTGTATTATTTTAGCGCATAACTTTCCAGCCTTTTCCTTGTCTATCAAGCGGTTTGCCTCAATAATGTGACCAGCTTTTACTGCTACATTCATCATAACACCAAGGCAAACCCCTGAAGTATAGTTAGCGCAGTATGACCTCGCTATCTTTTCTTCTTTAATCATTGTGCAGTCCCCTGAGGTTTGATTTTAATGTTACCATCTCTTTAAAAAAGTTTACTGGTAAAATATCCTTGATAATTCGTTCAACTTTAGCAGCACTAACATTTTTATGGACACTTTTGAGATAGTTTCTGATATGTGTAAGGGGTTCTATCTTGTCTATAGCTAAATATAAGCCAAAAGACGTTGCAGTATATTCATCATCCGTAAGATTTAGATGTCGTGTTTGATATACGTAGTACTTTGTTAGGTAAGATACTTTCCTACGGATGATGAATTCCTTATTCAGGAGAATACCACTCTTTAACTTCATCAGGTTGATATTCCGGTTGTTTTGAACATTCTTCTTTGTAACAGCATAATCCTAATTCAGATATTGCTGAAGAAGCATCACCAAACTCTGTCCACTCAAGTTTAGTTCCACAAAATTCACATTCCCAGCAAGATTCATCTCCTGCTGATTCATTTTTTTGCATCGGATATGGCATCTTTAGCCTCCTTTGCTTTGCATTCCAGACATTTTTTCTTCTTTAATCCATAAGCTGGAAAGTCTTCGTATTTACTTTGACCATATACTGTAGGTACTGTATCTTGTTCTTTTTGCCAACAGCATCCGCAATATGTACAATGAAATACATGTTTTGATACATGGTGTTCTCCTTGTTTTCCGTAAGAGGCATACCCAGAATTCACCCTCTTTGGAAACAACCAGTCCCAATCGTCTAAATAGTCCATAAAATTATGGGGCGAGGTTAACCAACCGCTAACTTATTCATAGAAAGCCTTCCAGCCTCTACTTCTGTTTAGTCATCGCCCCAATAATTTACGCAGTTCTCCAAATACGCATACCCTTGATACCATTTTCTGTACGTACACGAGTAGTGAATACTCGCGGAGGATGAACAGCTTTACGACATTTTGTAAGAGCAGCATTAGCACTACCATATGGAAATACGTCGAATGGCATGAAAACTGAATTACCTACTTGTAGGTGATTCATGAAAGCATATTTCGAAATACGCTTTTTGCGTGGTTTCCTATTTATCTGGGGTATAGGATATTGTTCTACACTTTGAACTACTACAGTGTAACTTTGTTTTATGTTAGTCATCATGACTCCTTTTGTATATTACTTGAAGACCAAACAGACCCAAGAGCTTTCTTAACTTTAGTATCAAGAGAATCTCGCTCTTCATGGAATCTACTTGGTATCATTTTACCGTCTTTTCTAAGTTTTTCACTTAAAACAAGGGCTCGGTCACCATTTTCCCTTGTAGCTCCTGTCACTTTACCAACGACATAAAGCAGTTCTAAACCTGTTACAAGTAACTCTACTTCTTTAGGTGTTATCTTCATATTTTAACTTTGCAAGTGGTTAGTGATACTAACCTCTTTAGTATCGACCTCCTTTTGCCAATTTTCTCATTAAATAGTTCTTTACTTCTTCTTCTTGTCCATCAACCCATTTCATTATATATTGAAAATTCTCTTCATCGAGTGGACCTTTGCGTGTATTACAAGTTCTACAAATAAGTTGTAAATTTTCCTTTATACTTGGACCACCTTTTGATAACGGTATTATATGGTCGCATGCAATAGTTCTAATATTTAATTGCTTATTGCAATATTTACAATCAGAACCATAGATATCATAAAACATTTGTTGAATTTGATGAGATGTTATCTTGAATTCTACATCTGAATCTTCACTTCTTTTTTTAAGTGAAGAACGTAAAGCACTAATTTTTCTTCTTAATTTTTGTTCAGCTTTTTTCCAGTATGTTTTGTGTACTGGGTATAAAACTGTTTTAAAGTTTGCGGAGCTAATCATATGCAGGGGTAGGAACATATGATTACCCAAAAACTATAGCTCCGCAAATTCATCTTATTTACCCGCTAACGAATATTGGGCAAATGTGGCACCGTTTTTGTTGCTGACTTCTTCAGTAATAATCTCATGTTCTTTTCTTAATTCATGTATTACTGCTGCAAGCCGGAAAATCCCAAAGCTATTTAAAGCTGTTATTGGGGTTATTTTAGCACCAGACTTTAACGCATCTAAGATATAAGCCTTTTGCGTCTTTTTTCTTCTACTATTGGGTCTGAATCTCACGTCGACTCCTTATCTCAAGTTGTAGGGTTGCAATCGCTCTCCAGATACCAAATGTCATATTGATTCTGCTTCCCTTATCATCAATTGGAAATGCTATTCCCATTCGAAGAAATCTGAACAGATTAATCAAAATTCCATTTGGCACCAGAGAGACATCTAAAAGTATCCCTGACTTCACTATGACCTCCTTACTCGGTCTATTAATTTAATTTGTACTCCAGTGGGTAGTTCTTCACCGTTTTTATGGCACTTCATAGCATCGGCTCTGGCTGTTTTCTTATCAATGACTTCAGTAAACTTCATATTTTTGTATTTTTTATCAAGTTTTTCTGAATCAATTTCTGCTGGACCATAAGTTTGATATAACTTATACCTCGCTGTATCAGTTTCGAAAACACCCTTTGTTCCCACTTCTTTTATTACCATCGGTAATAGGATTTTATTGAAGAAGTCTTTTGTAGCAATGATATGCTTTCTCCTATTTTTCAGTCTCTCAATTTCGTCTTTAAGAGCTTCTGTTTCAGCGTCAACGAGATGTACTCGTTTGTCTACTTCCACAAGGAAATGGTCTACATTGTCTATCTTTCTACGTAAAGAGTTTTTTATTACTGTAAGGTCCGTACATGCTTCGTCATGTAGTTCTGATTCTTCTGTTGCCTCGTAATATTCTCTACGTCCTTCTGCATCAATATAATCCCCTATTAAGTCCTTAGTTGTTGGCATATTGCCTCCTTTCAAATTTTGTTGGATATTCTACAAAATGTCGTCCTCTTAATCTAAATGATGGTATCCATGTCATTTCATAATCGAATAAATCACCATCACTATTCTTAAGTAAGTCGACTCTTTTATCAGGAGAATCTGCGGTACCTGTGATACCAAGAACTTTTCTACTTGCATTCTCAATAGCACCACTGCCTTTACCAGCATATAAATCTAATGCTTGGCTCCGCGAGTATTCACGTGATATTTGAGAAATTTGTATTATAATAAGGTCCATTTGTATAGCAATACTTGATAATTTATGAGAAATGTAACGAACTGTCTCATATTCACCTCGTATTGAACTTGGTGCCTCAATTAAATCTATGTAGTCTACTACAACACAAGCGGGATTGATTTCTTTTATCTTGTCTTGTATTTGGTCTACAGTTGGACTTACAGTTTGTACTAAAACATGGGCTAATTCATCTTTATGGAATTCCCATAGCTTATAATAGTGTTGATTGACGTGCTCTTTACTTTGACCAGATATAATCTGTAAAGCTCTTCGTTGCATATACCAGCCACTTAACTCTAAACTAAGGTATAGAGTCGGTATCTGCCATTCTTTACGAATGCAGTCATTGGCATGGTCGTATCCATAAACCAGATTCTGGGCGAGGGTAGTTTTATTTGCACCAGTTGGTCCAAATATTGTCATTAACTCCCCCGGATAGACACATGCATCTACACTATTTAAGCCAAACCTATGACCAAGGTCAATGATTCTGCCCTGAAAATCAGTGGTCAATCTATGTTCTAATTCATTCTGCAAATCCTGTGCACTGTACACTTCGACAGTATAATCTTTACGTCTAAAATGACTACAACGTGGATTGCATTTTGACGCCAGTATTGGGTCATTGCAACCATATTGATAGCCAGCATTATAAACTGCTTCAACTTTTTCCAGAATCACATTTTCTTCTAATTGACCTTGATTCCAGTGAATAACTGCAGCTTTACACGCATCTGATGGTATACCATTACGTCTGAAGTGTGATGCTATTCGTAGAATTACATTGTTTCTGTTACCTGCTTTAGGACCATCTTTATAGATATCCTGAATACAACTAACGACATTCCGAGGTTCTACGACATTTTGTAGTGCACGTATGTTGGGTACTTCTGTGACAATATAATTACTTAACTCTTTTTCTGCCCATAATATATGATATGGGAATGTGAGCCTACGCTCTTTAGAAAGTTTTATAATGTTTGCAGCATCCAACTTTTGTACTTCATCTACTGTTAGAGGTATCTTAAATCGATTTTCCTTGGTATTTAAAGTATGTGGTAACCTTATAATAGAATTTCGACTATAGACACTTAAATCGATGTCATCAAACATACTTTTCATAGTTTGTTTTACGACAAAGGGTAAATCTTTTGATTTCTTAAAACCAAATAATTCATTGGTGAGCATTATATGATAACCTGTACCAGAGAAATAAAGTTGTAAAGCATCATTACCTACTTCATATTCTTCCCTTAGGTTGAATAATACTCCTCTTAATACATCAAGGGTCCATTCATCAGTGTTTTGACCTTTATCAATGTCAATGGGAATTTTATCGATACTCCGTGGACCAAAATAGTCCTTAAGAGTACCATTAAGCTTCACATATTCTAAGCCTTCATCATCGTAAAGATAAACACTTCTATAAATGGCTTGCTTCTTACCCTCATCAAAGACGAAGGTAGACAAATCTTCTTGCTTAACCAGTAGCCCTCGTTTCCGAGGGCTACCGACAGCTATTTCACTCCACACCTAAAATGGCGTAGAAGTATTACCGAAAGAAGACTGTTTCGGAGAAACCGATTTAGTTTGTGTTACTTTGCTCGCATCATATTCCTTGATGAATCCTTTGCTCTTCATAAATTGAACATAAGATTCAAGGTCTACTCTGCCATCAGAATCATTCATTACTAATTTAGGGCATACACGTGTCCATGCTTTTTGGTCTTCTTCTGACCATTCTTTATAGACAAATGCATAATACACCTTTTCTGGTTCTGAAGTTAATGGATTCCCTTGGTGTGCATATACGTTATTTAGGTGTTCTACTAATTTATCAGTATCACCTATTTGTTTATCATCACCATCTTCGTAACTACCATCAAGTGTTGGACCGCCAGTGAAACCAATAGCATCAAAAAGATAATACTGTTTTCTTAACAGAGAACAGTCCTTAATGTTACCATTGGGTTCTTTTTCATATGAACCGGCTAATCTCATAACAACAGGAAAACTCCCATTGCCTTGTAAATTAACATCGATACATACATCTGCCCATTTATACTTGTGGGTATGGTCAACGAAATCAATTATACCAACTTCTTGAAAGCCAAGAAATGATTTTCCTTGAGTCGTTTCGGGTCTGAATTTAGCCATACTTATTCCTCTCTATACGTTAGGATTTCGTTTTGTACTGACTCATAATTAAACGGTAATCTCTTGTGGGCTAAAGGTTTTAATCTACTGCCAACAGTCCTTTCATCGTAATTGATGAAGGATATCATATGTTCAGTATCATCTCCATCTCCTTGACGTTGAACTGTAGCATAGCCAATTACATCAGCTTGTGCAGTTAGTGCATAGCCAAGACCACGAGGTAATTCGGGTGCTAATTGCACCTTACCGTCTTGTATTTGAGTACTTTTTGCATGACTAATTATAATTAAATAACCGCCATGCTTTTTGATGAGTGCTTGGAATCTCTTGATTAAATCAAGGTTTTTACGCTTTGCTTGACCCCAATCAGCACCCCATTGTCCTTCACCCATTGCATTGATGTTCAATTCATCACATACTATTTCTTCTATCCATTTATTACAGACATCAATAGTATCTATCGCAATGGTATCGTAGGGTAATTCCTGCCATTTTTCTTCCAGCCACATGTAAATTTCAGCTAAAGAATGTGTTTCTGCAGGTTTACCTTTGTTAGGTCCAGACCTTTGGTAATAACCACGTTCTGAAGGTGGTACTAATTCATATTGTTCTTTGCCATCTTTTACCACCCTTTTCCCATCTTTTTCAATAGGTCTCATAGGTGGATTCAAGCTTGTAACAATAACTTGATTAGCTCCTTCAACGAAGTCAGCTCCGAGGTCTGTATCTATTAACAGGACACCACTTTGTCCTTTAGGGCTCCACGATGCTGCAGCAGTAGTTTTGCCAGATTTAGGTTGACCTATTATGTAATAAGTCAACCCTCCCGGCATATCACTCCAGTCCGTAGATACCTTCTGTACTTTGATTTCCATCCGGTATTACTCCTATTGTTAATTTGTGTTCACTTGGTATTTTCAAGCCTTCTTTCTTAACCGATAAAGGAAGAAGCCCTACCCAAATATACGAATAATATGGTTTCCGTTCAAGTAAATTAAACACTTGAGACAGACCCAAACCAGCCACAATAGCAGATGTGAAGATAGTATGTTTCATTGTACATTCTTCTTCTGTCATTTTATGGTCTGGTAACCATGAGTTCATAAACTCGTCATTTTCAGGTGTAACAGTGATAATTTCCATAGCCAGTGCTCCCATACGTAAATCTATTAAAAATTCACGATTAGGGTTCATTGACCATTGTTTGTAAATGTCTTTACGGGTACCCATGTTATCCGGGCACATTATCACTTTGGTACTCATTTCCTTGCCCATTATGAATGCATTATCTTCAAAATCAGCATTACCTTGAAAAGATTCTACTGTATGAGATGCTGCTTCAGCTTTAGACATACCAAGGTACTTATGTTCATATACACAAGTACTTAAATTGTGTTCTTCAAGAGTATCGTAATCATATCCAAGTAATTTATCAAAACCCATGATACTGGCATAGGTGACAACGGAAGAACCGATGCCACCTAATCCAATAATCATTAATTCATCAAGTTTAGATTGATTAATGAGACCCTTGTTACGAAGAAATCTATTAGTATCCGCCATACAAATCGTATCCTCCGCCGTTAATAACATCCATAGGATTTACACTGTACTTTTCACATTCATCTTTAAACTCTACATAAGTCATCTTCCTTGATGAATATTCGTCAGCAAGTCTCTCCAGTAGTTCTACTTCTTTATCTTTAAGCTGTGTAATTGACTTATATGTAGGATAAGCCCCACGAATAGCTATTTGATTAGGATTAAGATAGGACCCATAACCATTTTTCTGCCATTTTGGCTTTGCGTTAGCTTTAGCCATCTGTTCACACTGTGCTTTCCATTCAGGTTTAACCTTAATAGCAGGAATATGAATTTCTTCAGTCTCTATCCATTGTGGAAATCCATATTGGTCTTTATAGGAAACTGCAAAAGCATATTCAGTTTTGCTTGTTGCAACTACAAGACTTGGATAGAATCCTGTTTCCGGTCCCATTTCCTTTAGGGTTTCTTCATCACTACTACTAAAATATGCACCCATACTATGATGCGAATGTATCAGTCCCATATAACATTCTTTCAAGCTTGGTAAAGCTTTATATGTATCTGGGAGAATTTTCGCAACATCTTTAGATTCAAATTCTGTAGTAGAGGTATTTCCTAAGTCCAGCGGATGGAAATGTTTCAATTCAAATACTTCTGGGAATGCATCCTTTTTACCTGTTACTTTAAACCAAGCAGGTCCAGACCATTCTTTAGAACTGAAGTATTTGCTGAAATATTCTATCTTCTGTACTATCTGTTTCGAGAGTTCTAATCTCATTTGTTATCTCCTTTCTTCGAGATTTGTTATGTGCTAATGCCATATAGCAACATTGTTGTGTAGCTGCTTTTAATACATTTGTAACTCGTTTATGTCCCCAGTTTTCATCGTACATTGCTCTTGGATTTAACTTTGTTAAAACTTCATCATATGTCATGTCAAAGCTTATACTCCAATAATCAACAAAGGCTTCTCTCATTTGTCGATGACTATTTTCAGCTGAAGCGGCACAGTATTTTCCCCAGCCACCAATAGACAACCAATAATTATATGCGAATTTGGCAAAATCTTCTAATTTGTCTTCATCTATAACATCTTCTGGTACCATTGTATTATTTCCAACATAATTAGGAAACATTTCAAATAATATCTCTTGATAATTATAGTATAAGGATTGAAGATTTCTACGCATATTATCGTCAACTTTATGTCTACGATGAGACCAACCATTGTTATACCATCTACTGAGTTTTGTCCAATCATGCCACTCTATTGTATTACGTACTAATTTGTCAGCTATAGTCCGGGAATTAACCATTTCTATGGCTCTGTTTAAACCAGATATAATAGCACAAACTTCTTTTTTATGAGAACTTTGTTCCATTAATAGTAAATACAACTTTGGTACTGTAGAACCAACATAGGTATTTTGTGCACTATACCTATCATATGATGCTCCAGTATGATGATGTATATATGCTACATCCCACGCAGGTAGAATAACTTTACGAGCAAATTCACCCGTATAATGATTATAGTTATTCAAATTCCAAAAGCGTGAGCGATTATTCCAACTTGTTAAGAAATTTCTTATAGTTGACATAAATCCTACAACACTACCATCTTGAGCAGTTCTGGCTAAATACATACTATGAGCTCCATTGCAAGGTTCTGAACCTGTAATATGTGGATGCCATGCATCTTCATATAGATAAGTTCCTTTAAGAGTTGGGTCTTTCTCCCATCTCTCTTTGGCACATATTTGATTATAAAATAATACAAGAGGTGTACCTTCGCCCCTTGACATAACTAAAGCATAAATAGGCGGTAATTTATGTGTTAATCGAGCTCTAAACTTGGTATTGCTAAATTTAATAATCAACCAAGAATGGTCATCCCAGCTTAAACGCTGGAAAGGATATACTTTCTTTCGTCTTTTAGGAGAATTCGCACCATCAAACCAATCAATAATGTCAAATTTTTCATTAAGGACTTTCATTTGTAATGTACGACTTTCCTTTGGCTGACGAGCAAAAGCAGGAAAAATCCTAAGCAATACTGATTGCTTTTCTTGTAAATTCATACTATCTCCTGTTAATTTAATACAAGGGCTATTATAAAAACAGCCCCTGTATTAAGTTGTGGACCCGGTGTTAAGAGCCCGAATGAACTTTGTCCTTTTGAAAAGAGACAATGTCGTCGTCACGAAGTTCCTGCGTTATTGGTGCTTCTCCTTCATTAATGTAGACTTTGACCTCGTCTAAGGACAGGTCCCACTCAGATGCAATCTGAGCAGGGTTTTGAGCTTCCAACTCATGGAGTTTACCTCCTGAGTGGAATGAAAGTGCATAGACTTTTGCCATGGCTATTCTACTCCTTCAGTTTGGGGTTAATTTCTTGAATATGTGCTACATCAGTCACTAAATGGCTCGAGCTAAACTGATTTACTTCAAGATTTAATTTGCATTCATCGCAAATATTATCATTCCTCTTTAAAATGATTTCAAAAAATCTTATTTCACCTGTTTCGGTGTCTACTTGACTTAATATTGTTTTCCTTTGCATTTATATGCTCCAAATAACTTAATATCCGAGGATTTTTCGATGGATATGTTTCTGTATTAGATGTCTTTGACAACACGAAAGTTGGTTTGTAGGCATACCAGCCTTTTTTGAAACGTGTTACATTTTCTCTTGATATCTGAAAAAGACGTCCTTTTACCGATACAAGACATTCGACTATTGTCTTATATTGGCAAATTAAGTTACAAATAGGACCAAGTTTACCCTTACTTGACTCTGTAACCATGTACATTGACGCTTTATTAGCATCTTTTCTTACTTTAATTATACCATTAGGTATAATTACTTCTATTTCAGCTCCAAGGTCACGAACTCCACGAATTAAACCGGGGTTGGCTCTGCGAAGTTCAGTGACCTTGGAAATTATAGAAGCTAATTCATCTTTAATCGTTCCTTCTCCTTGTTTACTTCGTTCCATATTTCCCTCTTCTCATTAATAGCTTCCAGTGCTTTACTTCTCCAATAATCAATGGTTTGATTCATGTCTTCACGTTGTTTATACAACATCGCAAAGTTTACCATTGTAAGAAATAAAGAACATACGAGTACTGCTGTAATGACTAACCATTCATTAGTTATTATCATACCATTACTTACTCCTTTTTGGCTGTGTTATTGACATTTTCAACTAAATATTACTCTAAAAAGGACAAATCATAACCATTTAAAGAATTGGGGACAATATCACTTGCTAACACTGTCGTGCTGCGTACTGACAGTGCAGACTCTAAGTTGATCCGCAAGCGGATATCTCCGCTTACTACTGCCCCCAATATCATCAAAACAGGTGATGATTATTTCTTTGTAGGTCTTTCCCGTTTATCTGCCTTCTTCGCTTCAAGACCTTCAATGCAAAGATAAATCTCTTGAATATCATGCTCTATTGCTTTCCACAAGATAGTATTTTGCTTTTCAATCTCTTTCTTCGTTCGAAAGAATGGACTTTTCCACGGGAAAATAAGGTTACGAACCTTTTCTATATCCATTACGTCTCCTTTTCAGGATGAATTATGTTAGAGTTTATCGTATTTCTCGACCCACAATAATACGCCCAGTACTATTGCCAAGACTCCAACAGTGATTTTTATACCAAATATTAAGAAAACTCCTAACATTGTAAGCAAAGGACTTGCAAGCTTGTATACATTGTTCATAAGTATACCTCCTTAATAATTAATGGGCATGATGTGCCCTATCTTCCTTCCGCGGAAGAGGTGAAAGGAAATAACTCCTCTTCCCAACCATGCCCAAATATTTACCGGTGTGTGTTTGTTTTCCCATTGAAGTCGACGTTTCGTTGGTGCCTCGGTTCACTCCGAGAGCCCGTGTGTCAGCTGCCTGCTAATTGGACCGGCTCACGCAAAGCCCGGCTCACGCAGAGCACCGGACTTACGCACCAGTCTCACGCACCGGCTCACTGTATCCAGTCGAGACATGCACTTGCTTCAACACCGGTAAAGACTAATTTAAGACTAAAAAGAAGTAAAATACTACTCACTTGAGTAATATACTACTCATCAATAAAAATGAGCAGAGCACGTAAACGCAAACCGTGCTCTTTTAAGGACTTTTACCGTTTATGCCACTCAAATAAACCCTGCTTTTATGTGGTTACAGGGAAGGCGATGAAAAATAACCATAGATAATAATGCCTTATGTAGGTGAAATCAGTAAAGGCAAAGCTACGCCACAATACCATGCTTTGGGGCTGCCGGTAGACAACAGCCCCTATGACACCAACTAACGCTTTACAACGTATATTTATTTAGTTTAAAGTCGGCGTCTATTTCTTCGCATTGTTTCATACCAAATCTTGTACAACCTTTTCTTTTTCATCGCGTTATACTTGGATTTTGGCTCTTTAAAATACGTAGATGCCCAATTAACCAATTCAGGCTTGTATTTGTATGGACATCTACAATAATAGGCGCTCATTCGAGCACCAGTCTTCGAAACTGTCTAACTGCGTCTACCTTGTTAGAAGACCTGACACTTACCAATCTACCTTGGTGCAAGAAATGCCAATAACGTTTTTTCGGTGCTTGTTTCACCGTTTTCCCTTTGTTCTTCATAACTCTACCTTGTTATTGAAGTGACTACTGACTACTACCATTCATCAGTAACAAAATTAGTGGTACTTGAACAGCAGGAGCATGCGCCATGCTCGGAATTCCGAGCACGCGTTCCTCATGCCCCTGTGCGGTACGTACCTCTGTTCAATATATCATCTTCATTCGATGATATTTTGATCAAATATTAGTGTTCCGTATATGATTACACTATACACGATATCTATTCACACACAATACAACAAACAGTACCTGATAGGAAGAGGCACACTTTCGTGTGCCCCTTCAGGTACTGTTCCACCAGTCTACGCAGTAGACAGGGCGGCAATCTTTGCCGAGATGTCGCCAACATTACACCCACTTGATTCGACGAACGTTGCTGTGTTCTGACGTCGTGTTCCAAGCATAGGCATACCTTGGGCATTCACCGTCTGATAGGTACTACCAGCACGTTGTACTGATATGAAGAACACTTTATCACCGTCAGCAAATTCGACATCAATGTTAGCCTCCAGTATATCCATCTGCTCATCGGATGGGCGTTTCAGCCCTATCCTGATGAGCTTGGCTTTCGCCGTGAGTGCAGGCTCCATTAGCTGGTTGGCACGCAGTGCCAAGCTGTCAAGGAATGCGATTAATAGTGGTTGGTTCACATGTTTAGTCATGATAGACTCCATGATGTAGCCTGTTACTCACAGGCGTGAGCTCATGCCGTTTTTAGCATGAGTGAACAGAGGAGGTGCTGGTAGTAGTTCACCCCCAGTTAATTTCAACGTGCTGAAGGTATTAAACACATCTCAATGCTGAATTCAACGAAGTTTAATACCCATGCACGTGAAATTAACGGGGGTGGGCTACACTGTATATCCCGTACTCCCATTCTGGAATAATTTTTAGAAAGTTGAAAATAATACTTGCATCAGGTCTAATTATGCCTTATTTTCAATCAGGCGACAGCCACTGTTAATACACTCTTAACCTTTACCAAGGATTTGGCACTGAATATGGATGCGTTTGAGAAATACTTATTAGGGGATGGTAAGCTGGACTATCAGAAGGTCTGGAAAGATATTGCTAATATAACTGGCTGGGATGCCCAGAGACGCAGAGAGATACAATACAGGCATATCGAGGACTGGTTTCAGTCCCGAGAGCAAAGTGATTCCGCTAAAGGAAAGGTGTCTGAGCGTGAAAGTATCCCATTTTAGCCCCCGGGGGCAATTATTGTCCAATGGCTAAAGGTGAAAGCAGTAGGAAGATACAGGGTAGCAATTTTTTTGAAGGCTATCTGGATGAAGATTTTATTAATGATGAGCAGGGACGCCGATGGAACAGACAGAAAAACAGGGTAAGGAAATACCATGGCAAAAAGAAAAATAGCGGAGCTCACGCACACACTCCCCGAAAACGGGCAGTACGATATCGAGGAAACAGGAATAAGTGGTAAAAAGTATGTGGGACTTCCTGCATATGATTATAATTCATTAGCTGAGAGTTTAGCCTCTGGCTATGACCCAGTGAAGTATGAGCCGATAATCGTAGAGACTGGTACAAACAGGGTGTTGGGTGGCAGTCACAGAGTATTCTGCTGGACAAAAGAAATGAACTTAGACATTAATGATGCTTATCCGGAGAATGAACAGACCGAGATATCAGTCATTGAGATGTCAAAAGCTGAATTTGGCAAGAAATTGAGAGAAGACAGTCTTGAACCGGGTGATATTGCAGTAAGACCTAATAGACAGCCGGGTTGGTATCCAACAAAGTGGATGGACGACCATGCCAAAGCCCAAGTTTAGTTTTAAGACTCTAATCCCTCTTATATTAGAGCATGAGGGTGGAAATAAGTATGTTCAAGACCCGGTAGACCCCGGTGGTAATACTAAATATGGTATATCTCAGAGGGCTTACCCCGATGAGAACATAAAAAAGCTCACACTCAAGCGGGCTAAAGAGATATACCTGAAAGATTACTGGGAAGCAGGGAAGGTAGAAGAGTTACCCCAGCATTTACGCTATATTTACTTTGATATGTGTGTAAATCAGGGAATATTCCGTGCAGTGAAGATTTTACAGCAAGCCTTGAACCGAAAAGGGGCTAAATTGAAGGTAGATGGAGGTATCGGACCGAAAACTATTGCGGCTGCTCATCAGAAATACATGGGTAAGCACGTAGAAGTAGAGAGAGTACGTAGTTACAGGGTAAAGCACTATGCACACCTTGTAGAACGGAGACCTGCTCTTGAAAAGTATTGGTACGGGTGGTATAAACGGGCACTGTGTGTATAAAGTACCTGTAAATCATAAAACGGGTAAGAAATGGTACAGCATTTACTCGAAAATAGAAGCTCAGGAGAAAGACCTGAGTTTTTCGCATTGGAAAGAGGCTCAAGAGGGGGAGTATGCTCTGTCAGATGATGATATAGTCGCCCTTGTTATTAAAAAGACTACCTATCCTCACGCTAAGACAGGGAAGGATACAGTCTATCTGAGGTTTCCATGGGGCTACTTTATGTACCAACCATTCTATAAAACTAAGAAATTGCTTGCCGAGGGACGAAAATCCCCGCATACCTTTACTGGGAAGACTGGATTAGAGGTTGAGGCAGGACAGAGTAAAATGAAGAACTTAGCAATGTTCTACGCAAGATTATGGGATGATAACCTCGCAATAGACACTGTATTAGGTTCGGTTACTCCGTCACAACGCTTTCGGTGGCAAAAGAAAATGAAAACGGAGGTTTTTAAAGACATGGTAAGAGATGAACTCGAGGGTTTACTCGAAAAACACGGCAAGACTAAAGGTTATACTCTTGAGTTACTTGACGAAGTTATCCAAATGGCAAAAGAGAAGAAGGATGTCACTAATTTAATGCGCGCTATCGAGAATCTTCAGGATATGCACGGAATGAAGGACAAAAAGCAGGTTAGACAGACTGTACAGCTTGAAGCAGTCCAAACTAAGAGATTGTTGGCTGATGTCGAGGAAGAAGAGCAAAGGATGAGTAAAATAGAAACCAATATCAAGGATGAGTAGGCATGACTATAAATAAAAATATGGCTGCTATTATAGTAGCCTTTATAACGGGTCTATCACCTATGGGAGTAATCTTAACTCAAAGTTTGATGGAACAAAGAAAAATGGAGGCAGGTATCATTGATACATCTGTTCTCATGAATCATTCATTATTTACCCACGCTGATACATGGGTAGACCTGATTATTCCGGGTCTTCAAGTTTCTGATACTGCACGAGAGTTTTTAACGATTAAATTTGTAGCATTTCAAGAGGCTTTAGAAGACCTCGTAAGGAATAATGATTTTAATATGATGACAGATGCTCGGTTAAATTCAGTAGTGACTAAAAATTTAAATGAGACTGTATCTAATTATATAGCAGACGCAAGACGAGCGGGTATTCCAGAAGAA
>Ga0080013_1000472_pt1 | contig 56839 bp, 108 predicted proteins | sample ETNvirenome_6_85_FD_69236 | JGI IMG/M metagenome (GOLD analysis project Ga0080013, IMG submission 69236) | Marine viral communities from the Pacific Ocean - ETNP_6_85 (SPADES assembly) (version 2) | ecosystem: Environmental > Aquatic > Marine > Oceanic | place: Pacific Ocean | collected 2013-06-19 | reverse complement strand
GTTTCAGTCCCATCCCCGCGAAGATAGTACTCAGGAGTAACATCCCGGCTCCCCAACTCCGCGATCAGATCGGTCTCTTTTTGGATCAGGTCTTCTAGTTCTTTTTTCGATTTCATGGTCCCGCTGGCCCCGCTCGATAACCTTCGGCCTTGATCCGGTATCCGCCTGCGCAGAGTTCTTGCAAGGTCGGCTCGCATGCCGTGAAGAACCTGATCGCTTCGCATGACGCTTGAGCCTCCTCCGGCGTCATGTCTCCCTGAAAGTCAATCGGGCCCCGCCAGTCCTTCGGATCCGCTACCCGATCAAAAGCGGCTTGAAGTTCTCCGTGCTTGAGACAACTCATTTGATCTCCTCCAGTTCTTCAGAGAAATTAACTTCCTGATACACAAACTCTGGATCTTGGAACGCCATATGGGAGAATCCCGAGTTATCCAGGTTCATCCAATACTCGGGGTTCTGCAGGTATTCAGAATCCGGGCACCAAGCAATCCCTTCCGGGGTCTTGTACCATTCTGAGTACCCTTCGGCAAAGTCCGCCTTCCGCATCAAGACCGTGCAGTCATAGCCGCTCTGAGAAGAACCTCCCGGCTCCTCAACGACCATGCACTCCTTGCCTGCTAGGGGATGAACTTCGGCTTCCCCGAGTTGATCGATACCATTGAATCGATGGGTTGGCTTCCACATAGTTTGGCTCTTTGAGGTTTTGATCCGCCCCTCCATGCCCCCATTTTAAGGAGACTGAGAGTGGATCCTATTGATGTTTATTAAACTTCCTTAGATGATGGTTTTGAAGACTTCCACAAGGGCATGGGAAGTCCCCATGACATTAGCGTTGCGGGTATCAATGCAAGCCCATTCCAAGAACTTGTCGGCGTCTTCCTCAGATGGGAAGAAGAACGCATCTCCCTGCTTTTTGGTTTTGAACAGTTCGTTGTTCTTTTCCCCGATGTACAGGCTACCCTTCTTGATCACGTACCCCATATCGGGGGCGTCCGCCTTAGCGAACGCATCCCTCAGTTTCTGCGGCATTTCTGACTCCTTAAGGTTCGAGGTCAATCGCATTTAAGGGGAAAACTCCAAGGAACTCATAAGAGCCAAAGTTCCCCAAATAGCGGAATAGGTTATCAATCGGGAATGGGTACGAATCACCCCGATCCAAAGCATATAACTTGAATTCTCCGTCCTGCTTGAATGCCCCAATCACCGGAGCCGGGTTCTCCTTGCTCCCGAAATCCTGATTAAACCCTTCATAGCGAACCTCACCATAGATCATGGAACGCATAGCTCTAGCTCCTCTAAAAACGGCGGAAGAAAGGGGTTTGAGGCTTCGCCTCTCCCCCCATTTTAAGGAGACTGAGAGTGGATCCTATGCAAGTTCCAGCAATTCGGGAACAAACCTCCCGGCTCCGACCCGCCGCAATTCATCGCAGAATTTGGACCTGGTGACTTTCGTTTTCTTCTTTGCGAAAGCGTACTTGATATTCAATGCCCAAGGTCGGCGCTTGCCCATCTTGGTTGCATAGAACTCCATGCCGCTGCTGGATCGAAGAACCCGGCAGATGATCCGAACATAAATCTCTTCGCCGTCTTTTTCGCAGACGATCACCTTGGCTTTGTCTTCGAACTCGAAAGTTCGAGGCTCCTTTGACCCCTCCGATGGGGTTTTCATCGGCCAAGGTTTGATGCATTCGCTGGTCTGAGACATCTGGCTTCTCCTATGGGGGTTTGGCTTCTCATCCTTCTCCCCCCATTTTATGGAGACCCCATGCGTTTCCTAGCGAAGTCATAAAGAAACGAAAGCAAGGACAATGAGTATTGCCAATAGCGTGAAAGTCATTGGTTCTTGTTCTCCCACTCAATCCAGTTATTGATCTCCTCGATCAAGTACTTCTCCCCCAGATCCTCGGTCACATCAACCCCATCAACCATTCCGCAAAGAACAGAATGGACCATCTGATGAACTAAGTCATCCCCATCAGCTAGGTGCTCCATCCCCAAGTTGGAGATTGCGGTCCTCGCCGGGATCCGATGAGACTCATCCAAGTCACTGAGCCGCGTGATCTTTTGCATCTTGGTACTTCTCCCATATAAGTAAGTCGACTCTCATTGCGTCTTTTGATCGGTTTATCCTGGGGAACGGGGCGGCCCGCCAGTGCTTGGCGAAGTCTTCTCCCAGCCTCATCACCGGACAGTTCAGCGCCCACAGGTAGCGATGGACCCAGCGATTGACTCTCTTGTCCTTGGCTCCGATGGACCAATGCCCATTCCCGCTCCACCAATAGTCATAGATGGATGCGACTCCCCGGGGAGTCCAGATCTCCCACTCGTAGGAGACCTTGTCGTCCGCGTCTCCTGGATGATATTGAGTTGGCTTCCCCAGAGCCAGAACTAGATCGCGGTACTCCGCGAAGACAGTCCCAGCTCGGCTACCTCCCTCCCAAGAAAAGGTTCCTGCAGGACCATGCCTGCATAGTCCGCGAGCGGTCTCTAGTGTTTTGGTAGTCACTTGTTTTCCTTGTCGATGTCTTCTTTACTCTTGCTCGCCAACGAAACTCCCGCTAGGCACGCTTTGAGCATGTTCTGGGATGACTCACGGGTTCGGCTCACCATCTCCGTCGTGTAGTCGCCGCTTGCTTTGTTCAGCTCCGCCGTAATTGAGTTCAATTCGTACGAAATCTCGTACAGCATTTCGGCAACTGCTGGATTTCCAGTATCTGAGAACCCATCCGCCATCCGATTCAGACGATGTCGGCAACTGGTTATCCGATTATCTGCGTCGCTGATTGCATCAAAAAAGTCGCTCATACTTCCAGACCTCCCTTCAGGCCCACCTGGCTGGCGATGCGACGGGCTCGTCGCTTCTCGCGCTCTTCCCGTTCCTGCTTCCACATCTGGTTCTGCCACTCCAGCCTTTGGTTCCAGAACCATTCCGCTGCTTCTCCCGCACGCTTGGAGGAAAGTTCCTTCTCGATCCCAGGACCATTCCCATAGTGGGCGAGGTTATTCATTGCCATGAAGTCCCCATTCTTTGCGGAACACCATGTTCCGCAAACCATGCCACGGTCTTCTTCCCGCAGAGGGGATGGAGGTGGGAAGTACAGGAAGATGGTTCCCAGGTCTCCCTCCAAGACGAACTCGAATTTGTCCTTGCTAGGACGACGGATCTCTTTGACTTTCATGTTTCTTGGCTCCTTCAGGTAATTGGCTCTGCCCATGCCCCCATTTTAGGCAAACCAGCGAGTAACATGGGGCCTAGTCGCTCGGAAATCTGATTTACTTATTTGGAAATTTCCGGTCCTTCTCGCTTCCCAGACCGCAGCGTCAATGACTTTTTCAGGGAAGTGGGTTTCGTCCATAAAGACCCATCCCCGCATGCCTGGGTCAAAGTACTCGATTGTCCACATGACTTATTTCTCCGAAGGTACATTGCTGACTATCAGACTCTCCCCACCTTTGCGGATGAAGAAAGTTCCTGCGTTGCTGAACTGCCAGAACATCAATCGCCTCCACCTCTTCTCGCCTTCTAGGAGGACCATGATCGAAGTGGGAGCACCGCTGCGATGGGTATATCCGTCGGCGGAAATTCCCCAGTTTGGGCGGTCAGTGTGCTTGGTCTTGGTGATCTTGTCTTTCAGGTACCTTGGCATCATGGTCTCCCGTTAGAGGTAATCCACTGTCTTCCATTTCCTGCATCCAACAGGGAATGCAGAGAGTCTCCCACGCCCGAGAACAATACTCTCCTTGGGGTGGGATCTCCGTGCAGCAACGGCCGCATTTCATCTGGACCTCCTAGAGGTGAATTGGTTTCTTCCAAAGTTCAATGGCCCGGATCTCGAACTCTTCGCCGTGCCCTGTCTTCCCGCAGATGGCGGGACCAGGAGGGAAGAGTTTGTATCCGCCTGATTGAGCGTACGAAATTCTGAGCGACTCCAGAGCGTCCGCCTCCATTTCGAACAGGGCAACTAGTTGCCCTGCACTGGCTTTGATTGTCAGTTGATAGACCATACTTTCCTCCTGGCTGAATGGGTGGCTTGTGCCATCTGGCATGATCCCATTTTATGGAGACCGAGAAGTCATCCAAGGGAAGTTCTTAGATTGAGATAGAACCTTTGGGAAGTATTTCAGTCAACCCAACAAAGACTTGTCCTGAATCAGTAACTTCAATCAACTGATACCAGTCCATAGGCATCCCAAACCATCGTAGGGCATCGAATACTAGTTTTTCTTCAGACCTTTTCAGTACTGTGTGATCCATCAGTTTCCTCCTAGATAGGTTCCCAGCCTACTTTCCGTTCGTCTTACCAATCATAGCGGGGTAGTTCCTCCACTTCGTCGCCATCTTGGTCTAATCGGATGTACTTGCAATCGTTTTTACGAGCAAGTTCAAACACAGGCCGGAGTGACGGTACCAATTCTAGATGTTCTTCGTCTTCATCCTCGTCAGGGATAAAGACGTACCAGCCGTAGTAGAAGCTATCAGCAAGCAACGGGTTCGACTGTTGCGTCAATACTCCACTGTCTTGTTTGCTAATGTGACAGGTGCTGATGACCAGTATCTTAATGATCTCCAACGCTTTTGAGTACTTCGGTTTATCCATCAGTTTCCTCCCAGATAGGTTCCCAGCCTACTTTCCGTTCGTCTTCCCCTGCTGCTTCGGTCAAGGGACCAATCATGATCCCAAGGTCTTCCATAGCCTTCGTAAACTCCTGTTCGCAGCACTCGATGATCCTCTGCTCTTCAGGCGTCAGCAAGTCCCAGAGCATACTGGTCAGTCTCATGGCAAAACCAAACTGCTCTCTACCTAGAGGCTGCGATAGGTCTTCAACACTGCAGACTATCATCGCGATCTGAAACGCTTTTGAGTACTTCGGCTTATCCATCTACTCATCCTCCAAGTTATCAATCTCGACTTTGGCTGCGACAATACTCGCAGCCGTCCCGCAACGCCTATCTCCTGGTCCATCATAGTCATCATGGACGAAATCCCAGTCGTGCTTGCGGGTGGGAATCGGCTTGGGATTCCACTCAATCACATAGTCCCGGTATCGCATCTCCCGTTCTCCTTGAGGACTTTTGCCCCTCTTCTGCCCCAATTTTAGGGAGACCGAGAAGTCATCCAAGAGAAGTCTTTGAAGTTCTTTTTCTCCTCCGCTAGGCGAATCGGGCCCCATGAGTTTATCCTCTGAGAGGCCCAGAAATGGCCCAGGATGAGAGTTTATGCTTTCGGGCTATGGCCCATGCCCTGATTGCGTTTGGAGCTTAGGATTTGGTTTTCTTTCAGTGCGATCCGGTGCGGCAGTTTGAGATAGTCCGCGACCTCGGTCAGAGACTCGCCCCCGGTCCTTTTGAACGCCTCGCGTACATGTACTCGGGACCTGTGCCAACCTTGACTCCATAACCGATGACAGAACTCATCCTGTGAAATCATTTGAAGTTCTCCCCGTTGAGTAGTATATGTGTCACTACAGAAGCCACGAACCAGGAGGGGGAAGAGATTGCACCTCCCCGGCTACCGCTTCCCTAGCCAATCCCAGGACGAACTGGGAAAGTGGGCGTGGGATCGTCAGCAATAGCCCCCTAACTGGGGCACCTGGCTTGGGGCTTCTCATTGGTCATAATCACCCTCTCGTTCGTTCGTCAACTCAACTTGCTCGATCTGATCGAAGTAGAAACCAAAGAGTTGGTCTTGCTGCGGTTGAGTAAGCCTAATCCGCCGCGTGCCGTCAGTCAGATATGCCTCGTCTAGCAGTCGCTCTTCGTCGCCATCCTCTGGCCACCCCAGATGGTCAGATCCGCCGTACATGCTGGCAGGTTCATAGTATCCGCTGCTGAGAAAGTCTATGACTAGCTCCAGCCCGTCGTCTGGATTGAGCAAGCCCAAGAGAGGTTTGAGTTCCTTGTCGTCAGTGTCTCGTACAACGTTGCCATCGAGGTAGACTTCGATGCTGAATTGTCCCGGTACATTTGCCCAGGATGACTTCATGGTTGTCTCCTTTATTCTTGAACAGATTCGGGGCTTAAGTTCCATTGAAATCAACCTTCATCCCGTCGCATCGGATCTCCAATCCCCAAGTCTTCGGATTCATTGCTTCGAGTTTGAATTTCTCAACCATTTCCTCTGGGTCTTCCAGTTGGCAAATCAAAGTATATTCCCCGAGAGAAGTACAATGGAAAAGAGAGTACTTCGGATGGTAAGAGAGCCTGCTTGCGTGCTTCAGGGCTTCGAGAAGTTTCATGTCATTCCTCAGCAGTAATAAAAGCGATCAAAGTCACTACCATCTGGGCCGTAAACGAACTTCGCTTTGTCCGGCCAATCAGGTTGTCCTGCTTCTTGCCATTTCTCAAACCCGCCGAGCTTTATCCAGTAGGTATAGTTGAATCCTTTGTACCTCCTGGCTTGGTTGAGCAACTCTTCGATCAAGAAGCAAACCCCACTCTTCTCTTCTTTGGTAAGAGTATCCAGGGCGAGGAGGCGGTTGGCTTCTTCGACAGCCTTAGTGACTCTCAAAGTTTTGAGTGAGTTCTTCGCCATGTCATTCCCTCCCGTACCAGTAGCGGTCTTCCCGATCCCCATAGTCCATCTCTTCGTCGAATGGGGCGTCCAGAGGTCGATGCTGCCCGCCCAAGCACCCGGCGCAGAGGCTGGTCCTGGATCCGAGAGCAACGGTCGCTCCGCATACGCACTTCATGTTCAATTGCCTGCCCGCCTCGTCAAAGTCCGGGCAGCATCCCAACTCGTGCCCACAGCAAGGAAAGTCTTCGCATCTTGCCATTGGTTGGCTCCTTAGTTGTTTCTGAGGTACTCTTCGAGATTGTCAGTCTCTTCCTTAGTCAGTTTTTTAGGTGCTTTGCCTGCCAAGTGGAGAGCATAGACCTCTTCAGCAATCTTCCGTCCGGCTTCTGGGTCAGCCATCGTCGCTCCCATAAAGGTCAGGATAAACAGGGCCCCCATCATCCACTTCGTTGGGGTTTCCTTGGCCCGCTGGCCCCAGTCCGCATTGATCTGCCCAGTTCCTTCGAGCACAGTCTTCGCAGAACCTTCCTGCGTAATGCCCGAATGAGTAATGCTCTTCGCGTTCTTTTCCTGATCCGCAGTCGCAGATTGGCATAATTACTTCTCCTCTTGAGGAAGGACTTCTCGGATGACTTGGGCTCCCCAAGTCGCGGCTTCGAACCGAGCCTCTTTGATGTCCCTTGCCTGGATCGTAAAAAATTCCCCATCCTCGACGCAGAGATAAGTTCCTGTCATGTCTCTTGGCTCCTTCGAGTAAATTGGCTTTCCTTCGATGCTCCCATTTTAGGGAGACTGGGGAGATTCCGAAGAAGAGTTAATTGTTTCTATCCAAAGGAACTTATCAGGGGGCCACGATTCGTTCAGTTGCGTATCTCCTAAGTCATACAACATCTCCAAAGCATGGTCATACTGTTCGATGTCATCGCCAACAACTTCTAGCTCCTCAATGACTGCATCAAACTCATGAAAGAGGTCTAGGTACTGAGAAGGGAACCTACCCAGAGAAAGATTAGGTCTTAGGGCCTTCATCCTTTTGATTACTCCATCGGCTAGTTCTTGGGGAGTAATTTTCTCATACCGAAAACTATTGTGGAGGTCACCTATCTCCAGTTTATTTTTCCAGTGACTCATTTGCGTTCTCCTTCGGAATTATTCGAGGTGATGAACAGATGTGCGGGGGTCGTATTTTGAAGTTCTTTGAGTCAGAAGAGTCTCCGCCCATCCACTCGCTCTGGGGAGTAAACATGTAGGAGTTACCCCGCGTTGCGTCCAATGCTTGATTCACTTCTTGCAGGGCCCGTTCCCTGCCGGGGTTGTCGTCAAAGTTGAGAATCAACTCCAGCTCGATTACTTCCAGGGCTTCGTTGGCGTCTTTCCACAGTTTGGAAAGGTTCTCCCACTTCTGTGCTTCTTCTTCGCTGATATGTCTAGTCACTGGGATGTTCTCCCTTTTTGTATTTCACGACCGCCTCCTGCTACTTTGATTGTTTTGTCCCAGAGGTCTTCCGGGATGTCTTTGATCTTGACCATATTCAACATCTCGAAAATGACTTCTTCCGCTTCTTTGTTACCTTTGGCAACTTCTGCGAGCAACCTCTTTGCAAGACTCATGGCTTCTCCTTTGAGTAAAAAAGACAGGGCCCCTCGGGCAGCCAACCCTCAAGCGGGGCCCCGTCCAGCCAATTAGGCATCTACATCTCGTGGGGTTGTTCGTCGCCCCGCATGTGGGCGATCATGTTTTCTTTCCACTGATCCTCGACATGAGAACTTTGTCCTCCTATCCAGTCGATCAGTGCTTCAAATGCTCCCGGGTTATCTGCGAGGAAGCGGTGGAGATAGCTCTGGTGATGGCCGTCGTAGCCAAGGGCAGCGATTACCTTCTCGAATTCGACCACTCCAGAGTCTCCCTCGAATCGCTTGTCTTCGCAGAACTTGTCCAGGATCTCCCCAAAGTCCAGGGTATCCATCTCCGCGTCTTTTTCGATGGCTTGGACTGCTCCCAGCAGAAAGGTAAAAGCCCCGTAGCCCCGGGAATATGCGTTGAGCCGTTTGTCGTAAATGAGATCCGACAACAACTCTCCGTCCTCCAGCACCATCTTTTCGGGATTCCCAAACACGAGGCAAAATCGCACTTGATCCGGGTCGCCCAGTTTGTTGTAAATATCTTGGACTTTCATGGCTTCTCCAGAGTGAATTGGCTTTCCTTCGATGCTCCCATTTTAAGGAGACTGAGAAGATCCCCAAGCGAAGTTATCCAAAGGAATCGTCTTGGTGAATGCAGGGACTAGAAAGCCCAAGCAGTCCGCAGGAGCACTCATTGCCTAGTTTCTTCCACGTTTCCTCTATCTTAGTCATCTGGTGAGATACTTGTCGGATACGGCGTTCGATTTCTAGTTTCTCTTCATCCAACTCCCCGGCAATTTCCTCAAGGGTACTAAACCTATCCTTCAGCAACGCCCCCTCTAGTTCTCTTTTTGGGTCACTCATCTTCTTCTCCCAGTTGCTTAATCAGTGAATCGAACAGGGCCTTCTCCTCCGCAAGGTCTTCCTCGCAGCACTCAAGAAATGATCGGAGATTGGAAACCAAGTACTCCGGGCTGTTTGAGTGCTGGATGAGAAACTCTCCCAGAGCAGCACCCGGATGTCTGTGTTCTTTCAGGCGTTTCGTATGAGCAACTAGGTTCCGCATTTCTTTGTCCTCTCTGGTTTCTGGGGAAATCGTTCCTTCCGAAGCACTTCTTTGGATCTCTCGACTGCTGCCAAGATTACTTTCAAATCAGCTTTCGTGACAGGAACAAGATGATCGGAATCTGCGTCTTTGGGGAACTCCCCAAGGTAAGCATTTACCATCCGCTCGATGCGATCCAGGTCCGGGTGCGGCCCGTATGGATCGTCAGTCCATGCTGCCAGTCGAAGGGCCCGATTTGCAAAACCAATGCCTGAGTCCAGAGCGTAAGAAGGATCGTCTGAGGAGATCAGAGTGACTGTGCAGAGAGAGTTTTTCCGTTCGATGGACCTCGCAATCGCCCGAAGTTCTGCCAGCCCCAAGCGGCAGTTGCATAGAACTTCATGTTCCCAATACATGTCGCTCCAAGCGACTGTGCTTCGGGAGCAGCAAGACAGTTTGTAGAACATGGCTTCAGTCCTCTTTGGCTTCTTTACTCAAAAGGAGGGAAGGACCTTGGGCCCTCCCCTCCGAATCTCTTTCATGCCTCCATTTTAGGGAAACCCCGAAGCGAAGCAAGCGAAGTCATTCATTCTTTTGGGGGTCCGAATATCAGCCCCAAAATAAACGAGAATGTTCCCAAGAGAATGAGTATCCCGCAGAGTATCCAGACGAAGATGTTCCATACCATCTAGCCCTCCGTCTTGAGACGGAAGAACTTGGGAGCCATCGTCCGAGTCTTCCCAGGGCGATTCGTCTGCTCGTAGCGGACATTTCCCGACTTCTCGACGATGCCGCGATAGATCACATCAGTCCACCCCCAGTCTTTGAAATCGGCTTGGATGATGTCCCCGTTCCTTGCCATCAGGACCCCGTCATCCGCCTCTGACAAGCGTCGCTGCTTGTGCTCGAATCGACTATCAGCGATCTGCTGCTTCACCTCATGGAACCTCTCGTGAGCTTCCCTTGGCAGCACCTCCCTGCCAGTCGGCTTGGCTGAGTAGCATCCTACCTCGTACCAGGCGACCTTTTCCTCATCAACGATCTGATAGACCCATTGGTTGAGGCTGTTTTCGTCTCCAGTCACGATAGCCGCCAGCTCCCGCTTTCGACCTTTCCGTTTGATCTCCCGACAGCCGCAGATCAAACCCTTGATCGACTTCCCATTGCATCTAGCAGTCACCTCTGTTCCTGCTATGAGCGTCTTCTCAGGTGCATCTCTCATTTTTGGCACTCCTCTACTAGTTTCCAAATTTTTACTTTCTGACAAAACCCAGTCTGCAACCACTCCTCCTTTGACTGAAGTGCTATTTCAAGACTGCCAGTTTCCTTGGCTTCTGCTTGGTCGACGAAATCCCTTCCACAAAGTGTCACTATGGGTTCGATTCGGTACATCCCATCTCCTCCAGTCTTGTTCTTAGTTTTTCCATCTCGAACTCCAATTCTTCCTTTTCGCCTTGGTTGTCTGACTCCTCTAGTTTCTTGGAAAGTTCCTCAATCCGATAGTCCAACCAATCCTCTTCGAACTTCCACGGCTTCTCAAAGAAGTACAGAATGCTTGGTACGCCAAGCCTGTACTCTCGATGAAGGTGCCAGCCCAGTGCCAGCAGATTGTTATAGTTTTCGTACCACTTCGACCTTTCTACCATTTGTACCTCTCTTTGATTGCTTCGATCCCGTCAGTCACCAGAAGATCCGGATCTTCTCCCATCTGGCGGTAGAGTTCTGGGCTGGTCATCGCTGCCGCCGCCCGGTGGACAGCCGTTTTCGCATTGCCTAAGTCCCAGAAACTGGCAGCAAGTCGAATCGCCTTGAGGTCATCTCCGGCTTCGACAAAATCCTTCAGACGACTCAGCTTAGTAATAACCATCGCCTTCGTCCTCCTCGTATTGTTCGTCGTACTGGGATTCGTAGTCGAACATGTCCTCTTTGGTGGTAGTCAGCTTATCGGCATCCATCTGCATCTGAACCCATTCGGCAAGCCGAGTGCCCGCCAAGTCGATTGATTTCCCGTACCTTTCCGGGCCCTCTCCGTATGAGTAGACGAGGAGATCCCGAACCTCCTTCAGCTCCTCAATTTGCGGGAGACGTGCCACCAGGAATGCGTGAGCAGATCCTGCGGTTTCGCAGCCATACCCCTCAAACCAATAATCGCCGTCGTTGTAGAATCGATACCTGATCTTGCAGATTGCCCGTATGAGTTCGCCTTCCAAGGTCTCGCAAGATCCCGAAGAAGGCATCAGTTTGTCCGCGACAGGGCCGATAATTGAGTCAGCCAGCTCTTGCGTCATACTACCAGATCTCCTTGTCGGTACAGTTCCAAGCTGATTTCATGGACAGCTTCTGAGACCAGCTTCCGCAGGCTCCACTCCTGAATCTCATAGTCATCCCCCACAGCAACGCGGGAAATCCTATCGTCTTTGGTGGTTGCGTCAGGCCAATCGGGATAAACTTCTCGAACTGGCTTTCCCAGCCCTTCGAACTTTTCTTTGAGGTTCTCCTCAAGTATCTTCATCTTTTCTGCCGGGAGCATCCCGAACTGGAGAACCGTTCTCTCATTCTCGGTGAAGAAGCCGAGCAGCCCAGCGGCGAGTTTCTCCGCGTTGACATCGATGGGAAGTTCTTTCAGGGTAATAATCATTCTTTGACCTCCCCTCCGCCGATGACGTCCTTCTGGAAAGCGATGAGGATGTCTTTCTGTTTGTTGTCGAATTCGATGTTCTCAAGCAGAACATCCACCACTTCTGCCAAGACAGATTCGATCCGCTCCAAGCGGTCCATAGAAGGTCGTGCGCGAGGAACATTCCATTCGACTCCCGCCACCTTCGCGATCTTTTTGACAGAGATTGGGTTAATGGGAAACCCGAATCCGAGAATTTCGGAAGCCTGCTTCCCGACATCCACATAGGATGGTCGCTTCTCCTGAAGATAGTCCTTCATCTTGCGGAGCCAGTCCGATAGCCGGATCAGGTCCCCTTGAGACAATACGTTCTTCTTGCCGCCTTTTCTTGTCATCGTCATGGCTCCTTCGAGTAAATTGGTTTTCCTCCGATAGCGTTTGATGCCATCCCTGGCATCCTCCCATTTTAGGGAGACTGAGAGGCATTCAAAGCGAAGTCCTTTTTGACCTCATTTTCTCTCGCTCCCTCTCACGTTTCTCTGCCTCCGCCAGTTCTTCCAGCAAGCGAATGAACATCTTCCCCCAACAAGGAGGTCTCTCTTTCGGCGGCATCGACTCCATGATGCCTCTGGTCATTAAGAGTTTATAGGACCGCGTAGGAGAGGCTATCCAAGAGGACCTTGTCCTCTTGTCGGCAGTTCCGTTCACCTTGCACGCTTGGCCCTTCATAACAACGTTGAAGTCTTCGATTGGCTTCTCTGGTTCTTCTGAGTCAAACTCAGTCGACATAAAGATTGTCACTCTCTGCACTATGCAGGTCGGCTGGACGTCAAAGATGGAACCATAGAACTTGAGATCCAGGCCCAGGATGGTTAGGGTTTCTTCATTCCCCGTTTGAATGTGCATTTTTTCGCTTCCTGGTTATTAGATACTTGCTTAGCCCACAGAAAGAAACGATGTCTTTCAACTCTTCGCAGAAGGCGGAGCAGACAGGACTCCATCCATAGAACTTCCCATCATACGCCCACCAATGGCCACCTTTCGGAAGTTGGGGCTTGAATGGCGTCATTGGCGGATAATCTTCGAGGGGCCGAAACTCCGCGTTGTTCAGATTGATCCGAAACTGGTCGCGGCGAGATTGGCTAACATACCACTCAAGCACCAATCTATCGTAGGTCTGGACTTCATATGACTTTCCTAACGATGCCCGAATATAGTCATCATTAGCCCCAATGACACAACAGTTGGTCCCAAGTCTCTGAAACCGGCAATCCCGGCGAAGCAGTTCAGCGAGAGCTTCGTCAATAGTCATTTTTGCTTGGACTGTTACAGTTCTAGCATCTGACATTCTTCTGACTCCTCCTCTTCTGGTTCAGGTTCTCCGAGATAGGGGTCTGAGAAAACAATCTCTTCCCCATCGGTTTTGATGAAGAAAGACTGAGTGATGAAGCATTTGGGATCAAACTCCCAAACATTGGCTCGGTACCTTCCGTCCCACAGATGCAGGACCTCCAGCTTCTGTCCGTGCTCGATCATCGCCCGCTCTTCAACGAACTCTTTGACTTGCTCTTCCATGTCATCCCTCTTGGCTAGTTTCGGATTCCTCTCCATTCCCTCATTTTAAGGAGAATGGGCTAGTTCCCAAAGCTAGTTATTGCGGATCTAGAACTCCTCCAGGACATCGGCTTGCAGGACATCCGCCAATGCATCGTACGCCTTGTCCTTGTCATAGCCTTCATAGTGATAATCGGGCGGATCAAGAACCCCATGCCCTACTGTGTAGACAGAAAACGATTTCCGCCTTCCTGGACCGCATTGTTGCAGAATCAGGGGTTGGCCTTCCGCGAGAATGTGTCTCTCAAGAACTGGCATCTCTCACCTCCTATTCGCAATCGAACCATTTCATGCAGGTCGCCAGCAGGTGATTATAGTCACCGCTCGTAGCTTCCTTCTGGAACGCATCAATCTCTTCGCGGGGCACCCGGGGCTTCGCACGCTTCGCGGCTCCCTGGACGCGCCCCAGGATGAAGAACGCGTTTCCATCTTGGCCGGTCAATTCAACTTTCACTTGAGGGTACTTAGGCATCGCTTGGTTCCTTTTTTGGGAGATTAAGTGCAATAACAGTCGTCGGTGTCAAGTCTCGGGGATCGCATCTGTAGTTAGTTGGGCCTTGGCCCAAGAACGCAGCCTTCTGCAAGGGGTTTCCATCGGCGTTCTTCTTCTCGCCGTGATGAACAATGTCCACGCATTGGTGGCCTGCCCATCCGCCTTCAGGTCTGCAGACAAATGCGAATGTGATTTTCTCGCCATCGGGGGTTTTCACAGAGATAGTGAAGTTCTCTGGCGGAAGGTCAACACAAAGATGTTGACCATCTCGATTGAATGCGGCGTAGCCGTATTTCTCAACGACATTGCCGGGCATTTCAGAAACAGACGCAGTCTTCATTTCCTGGCTCCTTCAAGTAATTGGGCTTCCCTCCGATGCTCCCATTTTAGGGAGACCGAGGGAAAGCCCAAGCGAAGTCATTTCCTTTATTTGTGTCTCAGAATGACCCAGACATGCATAGTCATTCTCGGAGCTTGGTCCCATAGCCGTCCGGACAAATATGATCTTCCACCAAGAATCTTAGTTCTTTTGAGGAAGTCGGACTGCTCTTTCGGGAACAAGTCAACTAATCTCTTCCACTGATCAGTATTTCTATACGCCTCAAGCCCCTCGCCTTGGACATCCAAATAGATGTCCAACCACGAATCAAAGGTCATTTCTGCTCGCCACCCCTGAGGATGGTACTTGCGGCTCAACTCCACCCATATCGGTGATTTCCCACAAGGCAGTTCCCACAATGTCTGGATCGCTCGGTTGCAGAGAATGAGTGCCCCAGAATCATCTGAGTTGACTGCCTCTTGGTAGTTTTCAGATCCCGCCCAATAGCGAAACTCTTGTTCAACTTTTTGTTTTCTCACTTCAACTTCTCCAAATAATGTCGTCGTCTTGAATGTTTTCGAGAACTCTTTCTTCGTTAGTTCCCGCCCAGAATTGGTCAATCAACGGAGCAGCCAAAACCCCGACTACCCACGGCTTCCCGTTGCCCTCATCGTCGTAATAAACAACCTTCTCCAGTTTCTCCTCCGTGATGGTATGGCTCGCAGCAGTCGGCGGCGTATGGCGACAGCCGGGGTCTGCTGGTTCTGAGTCGATGGTGAAACGGAAGATCACATCTGCCATAACTGTGTCACCACAAGCCAACTTGATCTCAGCCTCCTCCCAGTGAACGAGGCACTCAATTGTCTCTGGTTGAGTCAGCCCCCCGCAACGATCCTTCCAGGGATAATACTCGTCGTGCATAGTATCCTCCAGGAAAGTGACAGGAAGAGAAAAAGAGGACGGGGGCACTCAAAAGCCCCCGTCCTCCCAAGCCAGAGTCCTATGCTGCCAGGATACCCTGGGCCAGCATCAGTTTCTCCATCCGCTTGACATAGTAGTCATCAGAGGCCAGCAGTGCCTTCTGATACGGATCGTCCGTGAATTTCCGGGATCGTCCGTGCTGGGCGTATCCCTGCACAGCGTTGAATGCCTCCCATGCGGAGACTTGGCCGTCCCATTGGCCTTGTTTGATCTCCGGCCTCCCGGTGATTTCTCGCTCCTTCAGGACTCGGTTGAAGATGATGTCAGCCAAGTCCTGGAAGTTGGCCTTCTTCCGATCCGTGTCCTTCTTCCCCGTCTCATAGACATCCGCGATGAATTTCGAGAAGGAGACTTGCTGAGCTTCGAGAGCCGCGATGGTTGCCCCGACATCGTCCCATGAGTCCTTCAGCTTTCCGAAGGTCAGGATCAATGACTCCATCTTGTTGGGCAGATCGGCACAGTGCCGAATCTTGACGGATGCCGATTGAACAGAGCGAAGTTCCGCCATGTTCGAGCAGGCATCTCGGTACCAGCCGCAGCGAGCGATGAAGGCCCGTCCATCATACCCAGCCCGAATGTTGATTCGGGGCCAGATGTTGTCCTTCTCGCCGTATATCGACTTTCGATATTCCTTCGTCGGGGCCAGCTCAACGTAATGCCCCGCATTGAAGTGGCAGCGGCAATCCATGTCGCTGTCAAAAGCAGTTGCCGAGGCTTTCACCAGGGCAATGACGTCCTCCGTTCGATGGGGGACATAATCTTTCCCAACGGATGTGCTCCCAACGGGATCTCCGTCAGAGGTGAAAAGGCCGTACCAATTCGGGGCCTTGCACCCATCGGGACCTCTGAGAGGGAATTTGTCAACGGTGAAGTTGAACTCCTTCTCGATAAGGTCGACTGCCCCTTCCGGGGTAATAGCTGATGTCATTCTTTCTGGCTCCTAAAAAGAAAACGAAATCGGCAAGAGTCCGATGCCCTTGCTCCATGCCCCCATTATGATCCTACCCCACAGTCAATCAATTCAAGTCCTAGAGATTCTTCTGCCTGTTTGCTTGTTATTTTCGAACCGAATTTGTCGAAGAAACCGTTGCTGTTTACTCTGACGAGACCTTTTTCGGTTTTGATGTCAATCAAACCGAAGGGTCCGAATCCGAGAGTTGCTTGGACTTCTGGGAAGATTTTCATTGGGTCTTTTCTCCGTTCGCCGCGTCGACCATTCCTTCCAAGTAGGAAGTAGTTTCCTGTGCATAGTCCGGGTGGTCGTTTGAGATAACTACCAAGAAGCACCTCTCCCACCCAACCCCGTTATTGCTTTGCTGGACTTCCATCCGAGCAGTTCCGTCATAGAAAAATGGGAGACCTATCGAGTACTCTCCATCGTCAGTGGGGTGGGGCTTAATTCTGTACTGCATGGCTTTCTCCTGGTTTGATCTGCATGAACGGACTATCGTTGTGCTTAGCGTAGAAGACGAGAATCCCGTCCTCGATCTCTTCAATCCGCTTAACCCCGCTCCAATCACTCATCGGCTGACCGCCCGCTTTGGGGCCAGTCAGAATTTTTGAGTACATCGCGGACGTTTTCTGAACAGTGATTTCTCGCTCATGCCACTCACAGTCCTTCAATGAATTGACGATGCCAACCCATCTTGCCCTGCATCTGGTACCAACGGGAAACCTTCTCCGAAACTCTGCCTTTGACATTTTACCAGCCATTTCCATCCCTCAGTATTTGCATGGATTCATGAACGGCCCCCACTGCCTGTCTCAAAGATTCTCGCTGGGCAGGCTCCAACCTCGCTCTTTCCGTGTGGGCTCCCTGTGCGTTGACCAGCATGTTGTTGCATAATCGCAGGGTTTCTTCGAGGATAGCGTACGAAACATCTCGATTTCGCTGGTGCCACCTACCCTCCAGGTCCTTTGCTGAGATCATCAAACGTCCTCCTCATGAGTTTTCAAGACTTTGAGTTGAAATCCATCAGGTCGATCTCCCTTGCGTTTCACAACCATTGTACGGTTTGTGCAAGGACGGAAAGATCTGTCAATGGAGTCCTGTCGGAAGAGAGTAGCATCCGCTGGGAATATGACTCCTTGGGATTCCTGAAACCATGCGACCAAATCGCTGAGGGATCCGAACTCCACTATCATTGCGCATCGGCCTGAGTCTTCAATGTCTCCTCCTCCGGACCGGAATTTCTGAGTAGGAGAGTTCGGATCATCGACCATTGCTTCCGCCATCTTGTCATAGTCTGATTCTTCTGTCATTTTCTGACTCCTTCTGAAGTAATTCTGGCTTCCTCCGATGCTCCAATTCTATGGAGACCCCAAATCGAAGCAATCAGAGTATTTATTTACCTCCCGCGCGCAATAGAATATCTGCCTGGAAATGGACCGACAAAAAGACCCCAGGCTCGTCTAAAGACCTGGGGTCTCCAGGCACCGAAGCGCCCGGACTCAGATTCTAGTTTAGGTTCGGGTTTCTATACCGGGGTTATGCAACCCCGGGTTAGCGACCTAAAAGGTCGAAAATTTGTCAGAACTTTGAAATTTTTTCGTGTCACTACAGGATCTGAAAAAATTCTTAGTCACTACAGGATCGGCCTACCCAACCCCAGTTCCCTTTGAGGATTTGGATGCGTCCCGGGCGAACAGAAGGCCGATAGCAGCCGCGATCCCCATCGCTGCCTGCATGGCCGAGTTGATGTCTGGGGAGGTTTCTGGATCCCCATCAAAGAGAGCCTTCCCGGCGTAGAGAATCGCAATCACCATCGTGATGATTCCTGCGACCGTCGTTTGATTGTTCTTCGCCCCGACTTTCAGTGACTTAATCATTCATCTGTCTCCTTGGGTTTCTTCTCATTTGAGCCGTAGAGTCTGCCAAGCCCTGGCAGTTTTCCCGTAATCATAGCGTACAGAACAGCCCCAGCTATCGAAGCAAACAATGCCGAGATGACCCACCCGAAACAAGCCTTCGCCTGCTCATCCTCATCGATTGACTGAGCAAGAACAAACATTGGAAGCTGGGCTCCCAGAACGGCGATTGCCCAAAACAATAAGAGATGCCAAATCCGGACTTGCATCAGATTCTCCCTTTCTGGTTCAGTCGCTAAGCTCCCCATCATATCAGACTTTCTCAGATTTTTCTTCTTTTTCTTCCCTTCCGCCGAAGCAGACCCACAAAGCATACGCCAGTTTTTGTCTTTCCTTCGAGTATTTATCACTAGAAAAGATCTCAAAAAACCGCTCAAAGTCCTCTTTCTTCACTTTCATCGGGAACATGCCTCCATGATCGAAAGTTCTTGATGCTACCAACAGTCTGGGTAGTTATCTTGTACTTCGCAGCGATTTCCTTGACAGGGACTCCATCTCGAACCATCTTTCTGATCTTAGGGATGTCCTCTTCTGTCAGTGTAGCATTATGGTGCTGAGATCCTTTTTTCGCCTCTTTGAGTCGCATTCTCTCATCCTTAAAAAGAAGTCAAAATAGCGGGCCTTGCGACAGCCAAGCATCCAGCTACCCAGCAGCAACGCCCTTCTCCGTATTCCAGGTTTCTCTGCTTCAGGCAGTTCAGCCTCTGAACCCCCCACTCTTTCTCCTCCAGAGTTTGGTTGATCCCATAGTAGCTAGTCACGTGGTCAAACTTCCTGCGATCATCCGTGAAGTTTCTTCTCCGCAGGATCTCCGCTTCGTAGCTTCCCGCATCAGCTTGAGTAGCAGTCACCACACATGCATGCTTCTCTTGGGATAGCCGCCTCAATCTCTTCCAGTTCTCGTTGATTCCGTCCCGGGGATTCTGCAAGTACCCCTGAGGAGGAGCCAGGATGTCGGCATAGTCAATTACTATGACATCAGGCACCCAACCATCCAGGGTCCATTCTTCTACATATCCTGCGATGTCCCATGCCGTGACGCTAGAGTTTGGGGAGCAGATCAGGCGGAAAGCGTCCTTTTTCCAAGATACTCGATCCCAGGCACGCATCGCTTCGCCTGCTGAAACTCCCCTTAGCTGAAACTCCTCCCTCGCTGGGGCTTCTTCTCGATTCTCCCAGGAAGAGGGCAAGAAGCAAGTCTCGTCTTTCAGGGGCCGCCGCAGGGCTCTCATCGCCATCCGCCTAAGGACTTGGGATTCGGAGAGGTCTCCTGCTTCAAAGTATGCTACTCTGTTTTTCTGCCTAAGGGCTCTGTACGCAATATCCAAAAGCCAGAAGCTCTTTGCTCTCCCAGAAGCCCCCATCAGGGCGACGAAAGAGTCTCTCGCAAAAGAGTCTGAGAAGAATCTCCCCAGCGAGCGGGGCCACTGAATCAGCGGCTTCTCTGATTCGGGAGACAGGGCCGCTTCCCATTGCGCCAGGCTCTCGATTTGCCCGGGCTTGAATACGGATGCCGCCCCCAGCTCAGGCCGCCTCCGGCTCTCTAGGAGGTTCTCGGCGGCGTCAAGTCTTCCCTGTTGAAGCTCTAGCCGAGCCTGCTCAACTGCTTGCTCTAGGGATACTCGATGAAAGAAAGTCCCCGCAAGGTCTATCAGAAACTCATCCGAGCTTGGAAGATCGTCTTCTTCTTCGCTGGCGGCGGAAAGCAGCCTCTCAACGAGCTTCGCTTCCGCAGAGTCGGCATTCTCTTCCCAGTCTTCGAACTTCTGCTGGATTGCCCTGCCCGGGGCTTCGCCGTAGCGGTCATAGTATTCGCATGCCCAGCCTGCGACTAGCTGGGACGAGCGATCTTCCCCGAATAGCTCAGGCTTCCACTTGGGCGCGATGCGGGCAAGAACGCCAGTACGACTCACCATTGCCGCAATGACGCGGCGTGCTTCCGTGCGATCTAATGATGAAAACTTCAATTATCTACCAATCCTTGTTAGCACCACATTCTCCCATCGAATCCTTCTTTGCATCCCTCAGGGAAAAACTCTTGAAGCTTAGTAATATCCCCACGATCATAGTTCAATTCAGGCAGCTCGATCTCCGAATTTCTGACAATCACTGAGATATTGTATCCGAAAGAAGAGACATCCGCCCCCGAGCAATCAAATCCTGCCAGAATTAAATTGTATATCAAGAGTCCTGCGTTCCAGGTTGTCAGGTGCCCTCCGACGATCTCATGCTTAGAGGGCGGGACAATCACAGCCAGCAGTCCGTATTGATTGATGTGGGATTTGCATTTCTTCAGAAACGCATTGACATTCAACTGGTGCTCAAGAATATGACAAGCAAAGACTAGGTCATGTTGGGGAAAATCCAAGCCCATGAAATCCCCATCCCTTGAGTAATCAGTCTGAGTTACTTGCTTCCCCTGATCCTCAAAAAGTCGTGCTTGATTCCCAACGCCAGAGCCCACATCAAGAACAGTTCTGAATGACCAGTGGCGAATCAAACGATTTACTGTTTTTTTCCCAAACATCAAATATCCCCTTCCTTGACGAACCCATCCGGGATTCCTAGACTTTCGCAAACATAATCAATCTGGGCTTGATTCCATCTTGCTCTTTGGTTTGGGTTACAACCAGAAAGAGTTTTGTCTACCAAACGATGATGCCCGCTGGGGGATTTGTGCTGAACATATCCCCGAAGCTGGCCTGGGGTAGGATAGAATCGCTGATCAGACGGAAGCTTCCCAATTGCCTCCCTTAAGCGATCCGCTGAGTAAGGCCACCACATCTTGACTGTCATCTTCAGGGCATCCTTGCCCAATGCTCTGAGTCCATAAGTCTCCCGCAGGCTCTGAAAGATTCCTGCGATCTCTGCTTTCGCCTCAGCTATCGTCTTCATTGAAGAGGTTCACCAGATCTTCTTGAGAACAAAGAGCAGTTTTTCTCTGCTCAGACCGAGATTGAAGAAGCCAGGAACTCATCGCTTGGGGCACTGTCTTCACAGCACTCAGCCTATAGCAGAATTGGCTTCCATAATTATCTTCGGCCCACTCGATGGCGGCTTCCGCATCTTTCTCAGAGATAGCGTGGCGAAGCATCCGCTCCACCTCTTCCGCTAGTCTTCGCTCTCCAGGGATCCGGAAAGCCCCGTGAGCATCCGCCCAGAGCTTGCGAATCCTCCGGGCTATCTTTCCTGCTAAGGGGCGGTAGGGCCCCGTCTCTTGCTTAATCCGGGATGGCTTCTTATCAAATACTAGGCCCACGGCTAACTCCTTACCAAGGATAGTTTTTAGAATTCATGACTCCAGATTTCTTCTTTTTTGGATAAACAAGATCTTGGGGAGGCTTGTTTGGAGAATCAAGCCAATCTGCAAGATCTCTCATCTTATCCCCTCGAAACACATCAACTTCAAAAAGCCTATCCGCTGGGATGGCTTCCCTTGCTTGCTCATAATATCGCTCAAACCCGGCTCTCCAAATATCTTCTTGAAAGACATAACTACCAAACAACATCAGAGGCCCGAATGTACTTATCTGATCAAAAGGAATTGAACCAACTCGTCGCCAATCTTGCATTCTTCTGCGGCGCGTTCGAAATTCTGCCCTTGCGGCAGCAATCCAACCATCAATACCTCTCAGAGAAAGAATGAACTTCATCTCAGGCTCGAACTCTAACAGAAGTTCCCAATGAAGCAACGAAACATTACCCACAAAATCAAATTCATCGTACAGACCAAACCCCCAAGGAACTCCCTCCATCAAACATTGAGCATAGTCCTGTTTCATTTCCAGGCTGACCCCCTTGAGACCATGCCTTGCTTTGTACCCCATCCATGCTACAGCTTGCGCTACACTGCGAGTCCCCGTTTGCCCCAAGCCAATCTCTACTATCTTAGTTCGCATTCTGATACTCCGAGAACCTCGCATAGGGAAGGAATGTCTTTCCTTCGGAAGCATTCCAAAGGAATACTTTTCTCTCCCGAGCATGGTCTGCTGCCCAATCAAGTTCCTCTTTTAGTTCTTCTTCGGAGTACCTAGAAAATGGATCATTCCGGGCCTTTGAGTTTTCGTGATCTGAATAAAAAGCAATCCGAGAAGGATCCGCGTAAACAAGATCACATCCGATCAGCACTATCTCCAATGCATCTGGGCGGTGATACAGGATCCAATAAATACAATTGAGAAGCATCGTTCCCTGCTGGCCTCGCCTAAACCTGCGATAGAGATGCCTGTACTTATTTCGAGGTGTATGTACTACAACATCTATCGCTAAAACCATATCTTGAGGAGGAAGGATAGTCCCGGCATCAAAGAAATCCCGAGATCTATGCCAAGTAAATCCCCAAACAGCGAGGCTCCATGCGTTATTGATTGCAATGATCTGAAACCCCTCGTCCCGAAACCATTGCAGATGCTGATCAGTCCACTCCCGCATGTACGGGGCGGATCCCATGACTAAGAATTTCATCTTCCGAGCAGACGGAACAATCCGTCATTCCTCCCTCTTGGCTTGGTGCTTGCCCTTAGTCTCGCCATTCCCCTATGCCCAAGGCGATGAGTAAAGCACTTCCATCCTGGTCTTTTTCTGAACAGGTTGATGTACTTTAAGTTTTGGTACCTGCTCAAACTACGACAGAAATCGAAGACATTCGCATCCGCCCAGATCTTTAGATGGAAAACAGCGCCCGTCCTGTAAAGATCCCACCAGAAGCGACAGAAATCCCTGACCTTGGCATCTGACGTTCTCAGAAGAAGAAAGGAAGTCTCAGCAGAATCCCAATGCTGCTTGGATCCTTCCCGGGACTTGAAGCAAATATGGGCTTCAGCCAGAAGCTTGCTCAGATACGGAGACAGGGAGAATTTCTCCCTGCTCGCAACCTTAGAATTGACTATGTTATCCGTATCAAGCCAACAGATGGATTCCTTCGAGATCGAAGCTATCATTATCGAAGCAACCTTCCGAGCAAAGAACTGGGAATGCCAGTTCAAGAAGATGATCTCTTTGCTCAGAGTCTTCGATTCCCTGATGCCATCAAACTCTGGCCTCTCCACAACATCCGCAAGTTCTGGCATCTCCTCAAAGATGTCAAAATATTTAACTTTGCCTCCATAGGTATCCCAGATGTGGATATGAGCAAGGCGGGATTGAAAAGAATCCTCATGATAGGCCCAGACTTTGTCACCGGGCGACATATGTTCGACTAGGGAAGTTAAGAATTCCTTCCCTTTCTCATTATACATCGCCCGGTTGAACGAAGTCACATAGATCATCTAGATAATCTCGCCTAAGACCTTGTTTCCTTCTGTCCTGATAATCGCAACGCGGCCATCGGACATCTTCACAATCCCATTGATTCCCTGTTCTTGAGTCCAATGGCCCTCAAGAGGAAGGGTCAGATCAGATGGGCCTGGTTCTGGTTCTGGTTCGGGGCCTGGTCCATCAATGGGATCCCCTCCCAGGATTCTCTTGAGCTGGGGGTAAGAAGGATCCTGGTAAGTGATCCTTCCGCTCTGATCCCGCTTCACCCAATAAGGCTCAACAGATCGAATGACCGGGGCCATGATCCCCCGGCTGTGCCCAACCCCCATGTTATGGCAGTGCTCATGGAGTCCCAGATTCTTGTTCTGAGTCTCTCCGCCATTGAATCCGGGATCGAAGTAACAGAAGACGCTTTGGCTACAGCTCCCAAACTGGGCCAGCCCAATCCATGAGCGTCCATTTCTCCATGAGACCCTAATCTCATTCTCAGAGCTATCGGAATTCTCCGTCTCAACGAAATTTCCTCCGACCTCCCTGAAGCGAGCCTGGATCCAAGAGAAATACTTCTCCCGAGACCACCAAGAAGGGGCCCGAGAGTCATCAATATGAACCCGGATGTTGTCGCGGCATGCTCCCCAGTTGGAGTTGACAACCATCGATTCGTGAAGCTGCTTGATTGCCAAACCATCTTCAGCGTTCTCGCTGCCCATCAAAGCCGCGATTTTCTCAGGGTCTGCAGAGGCCAGCTCCTCATCAAACTCATCAGGAACCGAGCATCGATCAAGCAGCATCCCATTGAGGGTTTTGCCAGCCAGCCAGCCGTCCTCTGGTCCTGCCAGATCTTCGCCATAGAGTCGCTGCATTTGGCGAACTCCAGGGCGAATATCAAGGGCCGCCGACTCCAAGTTCTTGAGCTTGCAGCTCCGCAGATAGCCGTGAAGCTTGAGCCACTTAATGGCCCAAAAGTCATCAGCCTTTCTCAAGTCTTCTGGTTTTGTCAACATTAGATTCCCCCAAACAACTCAAGAAGGGTCATGATGAGCTTGATGATTTTCCCCAGGCTGCCGTCGCCACCGCCTGTGAATAGATCCAAGATCCGCTTGAAAAACTCTCCCCGGGCTGCTTCGACTTGAGGACTAGCGGCGGCGGGAAGAGCGCCCCCTACCTGCTCTAAACCTTCCGCGACCGAAGAGAGGCTGACGCTGGCGGCGGCTGTTGCCCAGTTGCTCCACTGGCCCGCGTCCTCCGCCCACATCTGGACTTGAAGATCCGCTACCCTCTTCCTCGCTTCCGCTTCCCCCATCCTCCCCGCGCTCACCGATTCGGCGGCTGCTTGGTAGACGATTACTAGGGCCTGGAGGTGCTTCTGCCTCAAGGGGTACTCCCCCACGGATTTGGTAGCCTCTTTGATCTTTTCCACGGAAGTTCCATCCTGCGGCGGGGCCGGTCCTGGTCCTGGGGATCCATTTCGGGATGCCCGTCTGATCATCCTGTATGAAATAACTCCGCCCGAATTATTGACAACCAAGACCGTCTCGCCTTCCGGCCAAGTCTCAATTATCGAAGCTTCCGTTCCTCCGACAGCAGCCGCAGTCACCACAGAAGTCTGGGACTGGACTGATTCAACAATGCTGGGCCCAACAAGCACAGCGGCAGCAACTACAGCAACCAAAAAAGCGTTCTTCATCTCAGAATCTCCTTGCGAATGGCGTCCAACTCAGAATTTGGAGCGTCTCCGGGATCGGTGCCCTGCTCCAGTTCACATATGATTGTCTCCCCTGGCAATGAGGATAGTTGTTCCGCAAATTGAAGAGCTTTTCTCTGAGCTGCTGGCTCTCTGTCTAGGCAGATACCCCGGCGAGGAACTGATGCGAGAAGCTCTAGCTGCTGGCTTGATAGTTTCATGCCCAATGCGCAGCAAAATCCGGGACCTCCCCGCCAACAATCGCCGGGACCTTCGACTAATATAGCCGCATCTCTCACATGGTCCCAGCCATAAAGAATCTCAGCGGAAGAAAGTCTCTCTTCTTCGGGCTTCGCCGCGATCCATCGCAGGCCCTCGTCTCCGCATGCCCTGGAAGTCCAAGATACCTGCTGCCCCTTCCAGAAGATCGGCACGTAGAGCCTCCAAGCAAGCCGCCCGCCGAGCCTTCCGATTCCTCCGAGCTTCCACAGCTCTGCCGCCTTCCGGCTGATTCTCCGCCCTCTCAGGTGGGATATTTGGGGCTTGGTTAGAGGCCCCGCGTCCCGTGGGATCTTCAAATTCCCCCGAGGGCTGATTAGCTGTGGAACGACTACCCTGTTATCAAAAAGCTGCTTGATCTCTTCCGGGTGGCAACCTAGCTGCTGAAGAGCTTTCCATGCAGAGAGCTTTCCGCAACGCCAGCAGTTTGCTCCCAGAGATTTCTCTGAGATCCCCAAGTGATAGTGCCCAGAATACCGCCCGCATTGGGGACAGTCGATGCCGATGAATCCTGCCCGGACATTCTTGTGCTGCCCGGAGGATTTCCAGCTAATTCCGTGCTTATTGAGGAGGGATTCTAAGGACAATTTCTTTCCTAACTAAGCAGCATTCTCCAGGGCTTCCGAGAGCAACGAGAAAATGTCAATGTCCTCCGGCTGAACGCCCCCATCAAGAACAGCCGAAAGAATCTCCTGCTTCTTCTGTATGATCGCTGCCAGATCCTCTTCTATAGTACCTTTTGCCACAAGGTAATAAATCATCGCTGCGTTCTTCTGTCCGATTCGATGGATCCGATCTTCCGCCTGAGCATGCAGTCCCGGAGTCCAAGCAAGCTCTGCGAAAGCAACCGTTGATGCTCTCGTCAAAGTCAGCCCAACTCCTGCCGCTCCTGTCTGCCCAAGGAAGAGCTTTGTTTTGTCATCTCTCTGAAACTGCTCAACAGCCAGCTTCCTGTTTCTCTTAGAAGTAGTTCCGTCGAGCCTGACAAGAGGGACTCCGATGTTCCTTTCGATGGCGTCCAGGGCCTTTCGATGCCATGCGAACATAACCATCTTCTCGTCTTCTTGCTCCACAAACCAATCCTGAGCCCACTGAACAACAGACTTGAGCTTATGCTTTGCGGCAAGCTTCTTCAGCTCCCCCATCTGGACTATCTGCTCCGCCCTCTTAGCAGACGCCGCTTTATGGGCTCCGCCATTCTGAGACAGCCAAGCCAAGAAATTACCTCTCGCATCCCGATAGTCCTTCATCTTGGCGGGAGCCAAAGCCATCGGAATGACTTGCCTAGTCTTATCCGGGAGATCCTGCAGGACATCAGCCTTGCGGCGGCGAAGCATAACACCTGTTTTGAGACGGGCGTGCAACTCCCCAAGATTCGACGCCCCTTTGAATTCCCATCCCCAGGGCTTCTTTCTCGGCTCACAATACTGGCGAGCATAGGGAAAGAAACCTTTATAGTCCTCAGGATGCAGGCAGTGAAGAATATGCCACAGCTCAGCGGGCCTATTTGTCAGAGGAGTTCCTGAAAGACAAAGAACGTTCTCAGCATGACGGCAGAGCTGCCGGAATGCTTTGCTTCTTCCCGTTCCTCGGTTCGAAATATAATGGGCTTCATCCCCAATGACTGTCTTGATCCCCCGCTTCTTCAGCCAGGGAACCCAGTACTTCAGGATGTCATAGTTGATGACCAAAAGTTTGTGGGTCCGCAATCCCGCAGGATCTCTTTTTGGGGGAGTCCGCCCTTCAAGAACTGCCGCTCTGACTCCGATGAACTTCAGGGCTTCCGATTCCCAGACCCACTTCAAATTGGCGGGGCAGACTACCACAGCGGGCCAAGCTTTGTTCTTCTCCATCCACCAAAGAGAGATGGGCGTTTTGCCTAAGCCCATCTCATGGGCGACCAAAGCCCTTCCCTTGAACCCAGATATTCTCTCAATGTCCTCTGCCTGGTAAGGAAGGGGCTCATGTTTGTTCTTCTGGATCATCCAGCTTTCTTTCTCTGGGAAGAGCCAGTTGCGTAGAAACGTAACTAGCATACTTAATCGCTTCTCTGAATTCCCTGTCCATGTTCTGAACACAAGGACGCGAATTGAGCCATTCTTCGTCTTGGTAGATCTCTTCGTACTTCAAGATATTGCCTCTTGTACTTCTTTCCACCCCTCCGTGAGCCTCTCCCAGCTCCATCCTCTATCTTCGCATGCAATGCCCATCAGAGCATCTGAAGACTTCACTTGGCCGCTCAGGGCCGCTTTAATCAACATCTCGGCATCCTCGCTTAGCTGCCACCGGCTCTCTTCCGCATCGCAGGAGTAGAGATTCTCCGGGATATTCTCCCAGTCAGTGGCGGTTTCGCGAGATGCCCTGACTGCTTTTTTGCGGCGATCTGATAGCAGGGCATACCATACCTTAGTCCGTAGCCATGTTGAGAATTTTGACTTCCTTGCATCAAAAGGCTTCTGGTAGACTTCCAAGAAGCAGAGATTGGCAACAGAGATGAGGTCGTCAAGATCTCCGCCGTACTTAGCTCTGAATTGCCTCGCTGTTTTGTAGATGAGAAGTTCTACGTCTTTGTACGTCATTTCGCAGAACCGACGTTGGGATGCAGTTAAAGCAAACATCCGGGACTCCTTGATGGCTTCGGGCTTCTAGAAAATGGCTTCTTTCGAGAGATCCCTTTATATCAGAAAATCCTTACTATTGCAAGGGGAGTTCTTACAAAAAAAGCCCGGGGGAGGGATAGATCCCCCGGGCGAGCCAATCCAAAGCAGCGAAGCCATCAACTGCTTAGAAGAAGTGCGAGTCTTTGGGCAAAAGACTCGCGAAAGCCACAAGGGATTATCGCAAGGAACAAGGAGTATGTCAAGCCCCAATCTCAACGGCATCTTCAGATTCCGCATCTTGCTCATCTTTCCACTCATGCCAATCCCAAACTAAGTCCCATGCTTGGCTCAGTTGGCCTAGCTGTTTGAGGCTCGTATTCTTCGCAATCGAGAGACCAAAGCCACGGATGAGATGCCACCAAAGATTCTCCTCCTTGCGTACTTCGTTATTCGTGCAAAAGTTATCGCAAGCCTTCAGCCGGGACCAAGGAACGATTCCCCTTCTCGCCGCCTCGATGATAATCATACTCCTGTCCGAATGCCACAGAGGAGATTCGACCATCTTAGTTACTTTCTTGTCGATCTCTCGGCACTTGTCCTTCAAGCCCATAAAGAGCCCAGCAATTGACAGTTCAATATTGACGCCGCTATGTTTCTGAAACTCAACCATCTCTGCAGCGAAGCCGCCCGCACCCTCAGTGCCGAATCTCCCGCCGATGAAGAATCTGGGCCGATGGCGTCCCCCATTCGAGATTGACCACCCCAACGAACGGCTGGCCTGCTTCCCAGGCAATTCTTTCTCGTCGCCTTCTAGCATGAAATCAAACGAGCCGTGCATCTCCGAATCGTTGCCATAATAATCAGATGTCAGAAACTTCCACCCAAACGCGTCGATGCCGAGATCCTCAATGTTTTCTTCCAGGGCAGAGATCCAGAGATTATGCGGAGTAGGATCAAAACTGTCCTTCCTCTTGCTGAACCGCCCCTCGATCTTCATCGTCTTGATCTGTTTCCTAGTCCGTCTAAACTTGTTTAGTTTGATGTGCAGCATTATCTTCTCCCCGGAGGCTTATACTTAGTTCCGTCTTCCCATCTCACATCCCGGTCGGCTGAGAAGTGTTCCCAGATTTTCCAGAATTGTTCTTTATCAACTGCCTGTGCTTCTGTAATTACTCGAGGCCCCCTTGAGCCCTGCACCAGCAGCCCCATCCCGATAGCTCTCTCAGGAACAACGTCAGAGAAACTATCTCCTAGTTTGATTTTCAAAGTCTTTGGGAGAGAATCATCAGCAAGCCATTCCCGCAACCATTTCTTGAGCCACTTCATTATCCCCACCTCTGATAGAAAGCAGCCTCTGATTCAATGACCGCATCAAGGACATATGGCTTCCACTGAGGAAGAGTCCTCTTAGCGACATTTTTCTTTCCCAACTCCTCCAGAATTCGGGGCCATCCCTTTGTATCGTAATACAAAATCTGCCCAGCAAATTCGCAGAAATCCTCTGAGATTGTTTCTGTTTTCCCTACATACGAGCAGATTGGATTGTGCTTAGGCCCGCAGTATGCTTCAAAGAGACGATAGGCCCATCCAGGCTCATTTCTTGTCATCTTCATAGCCCAGTGATTGAAATCCTCATCCCAAGAAGCATACGCTTCAAAGAACGGATGCCAGTCCCAATCAAAGATCTTCTCGGACGAATGCTTCTGAAGCCACGCCCAAACAGAAGGATAATAGTCAGCAGGATCGCGAACGAACGCAAAGAAGTGATCCACCTTCTTAATCGCCTCAGGCCGGAAGTGTTTCTTCAGGATATGCTTCTTGGGAACACTCAGACCCTCTCTTGTTTTGTTTTTGACAAACCGCGATGTCTTGACATAACATACCTTGAGGGCTTCCTCAATGAATGTCCCTCCCGTCCGGGGGATGTGAAGAAATATTGCTGGGGGGTTTCCTTTGATCTTCCTAGTCATCCGGGGCTCCCATGATCTTTCGTTCCCTGGTCCCTGCCCGCACGCGAATGGCGAACTCTGAATATCCCAGGAATGTCTTTCGCTCGGGATCCTCCGCAAATCTCCCGGCGATACGGAACATCGCACTTGCATGAAAGGAAGTGCTCAGCATCTGGTAGTGGTTTGACCCAATCAGTTCCGTCTAAGTATCCCATCTTCCTCGCCCAATCCCCAGAAACGATCTGAAGGCCGCCGATTGCTTTTCTCTCCCGTCTTGGTTGAAAGTCCTTTGGGGGAATCTTCAGCTCCTTCAGAGAGAACGACGAGTTCAAAAAATCATCCCCCAATGCATGCGTCCTGTTTATCTGAACAATCCGGGGGTGGATCATCTGAGGGCCGTCCTCAGGAATCTCTTTGCCGAACTTGAGGATTGCCTGCAGCGCTGCGATGTTTGCTAGATGATCGCAATCAGTGAACCAGACAACATCGGCCTCTGTTTCCAAAGCAGCTTTGTTTCTCCCGATCGCGCGGCGAAAAAGATTCTCTTTAGACAACGGCATAGGGTTGATTTTTACCCAAGAGCATTTAACAGAAGCCGCTCTGGTGATGACAGATCCTGTCATGTAATCTTCTGCCGTGAAACAAACAGTTACCACAACTTTAGGCTGCTCTCCCTCCTTCATCGAATTATAGCTTGATCCGCAGGAAAGCATGCTATTGAGTTGCAGAGCCAAGAGCCTGTGATAAATGGGAACAGGATTCGCAGAGTAGCAATGAGTAATTATCTCAATCATTGGATGAGGTCCTCAGGGGAGTTGATACTTTTTGGAGCTTCTTTTATCTCCAAACCAACGATGGACATTCCTGCCTCTATCCACGTTAATTGCTCCAAACTCTCCATCTTGGAAAGCCACGATGGGACAAGATTCGTAGCCTCTTCCATGATGGAATAGTCCCGAAACCCATAAATCCCAACATGGGCATTTCGCCCAATTGCCGCCCGGGAGAACCAATGGCATATCGTATTAGATACGACGGCCTTAACAACATCCACATCAAGCATGTCCTTGAGAAATGCAGGAGCAACAAGAGTAGCAATGTTTGGGTTTCTGGGATCTGTGCAATACTCCCTCAAGAGCGAAAACAATGCCTTGACATCGTCAGGGTTTACGAAAGGCTCATCTACCTGCCAAACAACAACAGGACATCCACTAAAACAAGAATTCCGAGCGATGTGTCGTTGAGCCACAATAGCAGCTCTTTTCGTTCCGTTTGGACAAGACCTGGGAGTAGGATACCACTGAATGTCGTGGTCGATGCAGAGCTGCCCTATCTCCTCATCACAAGTTCCTACCATGACATTAGAGCTAACCTTGCATGCTGCTCGATAAGTATGAAGAAGCATCGGCTCCCCGTTTATCAGAGCCAGAGGCTTCCCAGGGAACCTAGAAGAAGCGAGACGTGCCGGGATGATGATTGGGCTAGAATTCAAAGTATGAGCAGAGATCACGCTCAGCCTCCAAGACTAAATCAAAAAGATGTGGGGGATAAGCAGGCTTCTTGCCCTTGAAAACATTCTGAGGCTCTACAGATTCTACCAGACGGGCTTGCTTCTCTGGGCATCCTACCAGCTCCAGCATCTCCCGAAACGCTGGCACCAGTTCGTCTGTTCGAATCCAATTGTTTGCATTATACGAGAAGAACATATTCCCAATAGCCCCAGGATCTTCTTTGAGGTATGTTCGAACAAAGCCCGAAAAGTCCTCGGACTCCTTAGCCCAAGGAAGAAACCTATCTACCAAAGGCACTCCAATGTGACCCCGATTCAACCAGTAGGATCTGAGCCACATAGCGGGATGACGGACAGTAGAGACCTTCAGAGGAGGACATTCCTGACCCCAGTGGCTTATGTGAGGCAGATGCAGCCCCGTCTTAGAAGCATCCCCCAATCCCGCAGCAGCAAGAGCCTTGATGCACCAGGTGCTTCCAGTGAATGGAGGACATGCCAAATGAAAATGACCGCAATCAATCAATGATTTCTCCTTCTCCTCCTATTATCGCATCTCAGCCCATAGACAACTCAAGCCCCCGGAGTGCGGTGGGGGCTTGAGCGTCAGGCATAAAGCCCAGAACCGAACTACGCTACTTCCTTTTCCGCGATGGGATCAACAAAGTCGGAATGCTGGCCTTTTTTGATCCACCAGACATTCCCAGGCTGAATCGCTGGTGCATAGTCATGGAGCTTGCAGAACTCATCCACAGCTTTCTTGACTCCCCACTCCCCCTTGCGATCCATCTTGCTGTTATAGTCATGCCCGCAGAAGACGCCGCCTTCTTTGATTTTTCCGTACCAAGCCGCGAGATCCTGCCTGACATCTTCATAAAGATGACATGCATCCAAGAATCCAAAATCAAACATCTCGTCTCTGAATTCCTTGGAGCTAGGCACGCTGTCCTTCTGAAGAATGCACCTCCGCTCATGGAACTGATCGGTCAGCTCTCGGGCTTCCTTAGCGGCAGCTCGAAATTCCCGAATGGATCCTGTCTGAGTAGCATGATTGCCGCCCAAATCATAAGGGTCGCACATCACCAAAGTCATGCCGGGGAATTGGGAGAGAAGGTGCATGGAGTTATGGCCGCGCCATACCCCAATCTCTACCCCGCACTCAATCTCTGATCCTAGCTCTTTCCGCAGCATCCGAATCAACTGTTTCGTATGGCGTCGCATCTCAGTCTCCGTTGTTTATGCCTTTTGGTAGGCGGCGGGCGGTTTGTTTCGACCCCGTTCTGTCTTTGCTTCTCGGTCTGCTTTTTTTGCACTCAGAGCATATTCTATTGCCAGGACCGCTGGAATCAAATAGCTGTTCGCACCTCAAGCAGATTCTTTCTTTTTTGATGATTCTCTCCTTAGAACAAGTAAAACATATGGGGTCTCGGCTGCCACATCCCATCAGAGAGCAGCCAATAAGAAGAAACTCCCCAAGGATCCCATAAACGAGCGGCAAGTCCTATCTTAGTCAATCTGTAATCAATCCCATCCACATCCATGCCCTCAAACCCTATAGCACTCATTCTGTTACCTTATAACAATCGGCGTACTTTCCAGACCAGATCAACTCAACCGAGGGATTGTCAGCTTCCATCCACAGACGGATGCCGTCTATCACGTGGTTGCTTTTCCTTGAAGAATTCCTCACATCGTCAAAGATGATCCATCCCCCAGACTTCATAAGCCTGAAGACCATCTGAGCATCAAAAAGAACGGCATGCTGCCTATGGTTGCCATCAATCATGCAGATGTCCAGGCTCTTCTTCTTGACGCCCGCAAATCCTTCTTTGCCCGCCATCTTCCCGAGAACTTCGTCGGAACTTCCCCGGATGAGCTGACAGCGATAGTCCTCTGTATTAGCCTGAGCCTGCTGATAGACTTCTTCCATCTTCTGAGAGCTGAGCTTCCGAGTCATCAGCCACGGATCAATCCCAACCGAATGAGAATCCGGGTGGGTAAGGATGTGTTGATGCATCCAGCAGAGAGACATCCCCTCGAAACACCCAATCTCAAGATACTTGACTGGCTTGTCTGCCCATTCCCCGGGGAGATTGGCGCTGAAGTCAGATTTGTTCCTGGTAGTGAACCAGCGTCTGCTGAACTTCTTCCCCGTTTTGTCTAAGTCATACTTCTTTGGCATCCAACTCTCCCTCAAGACGATCTAAGTGTTTATTGCTCACAGTATCCTTCCATTCGGATACATTACCGACGTTTCGAGCCTTCAAACTCTTCCAGATAGACATCCAGAATTTAGTAGCTTGCGGGGCCTTGTTCGGACGGCAGTTCGAATCCCCATGATAATGGAGGATCTTGATATCTTCGAACCTGACTCCTTCAGGCCAAAATTTCAGCTTGGCTGACATGTTAAACTCGCCATCCAAGAAAACCTTGAGACGACCCAAGGGACCCCAATGTGCTGCCATGATATGAAGAACAGCCTCATCTGGGATGAAGATTGTCCGGGCCTTCTCTGTGCATTCATACCAATCCCCCAGAACAGGAGAAGATGGCGATGCCGCCCAGACTCCGCCGTTCACGCTAGGCCAAGGCTCCTCAAGAAGCATGTCGATTATGTCACAGTAGCTGGGGGAAAGAAAAGGCCGAAGCCTCTCGATTCTCTTCTTCACAATCCCACCGTTTGTCATCCACCCGTTGAACTGAGTAGCTGCGAATCCCTGCTCTTCGGCGGCATCAAACAAAGGAGAGATGTCGGCATGAACAGTTGTATCCGCATCGAGGTAGAGGACCGCATCTGCTTTGCTCTGCTGGGCAAGGAGGATCTTATGGCCGAACTGCTTGTTCTTCTTCCAATTCATCGGAGGATTTGAGTTGATGACTTCCACGTCCCCAAAAACAGAATCCTCTGCAATCTTCTGGCAGATCCCAAAGCTGTCATCCCACGCATGGATCTTGATCGGGCCTTGATAGTAGCCCCGAAGAGACCAAAGAGAAGCCAGCAAATAAGGACAATGAGCCCTGCCGCTCATAAGGTACATTACTTCTCGCACAACTATCTCCTAAAATTTTGTAACCATTTCCGATGAGAAGCTGGGTCCGAGCAGAATCGCGGATCAAACAACTCTTCCTTGACATAGATAGCATCAAACTGTCCGCGACAACTTCTAGTTGTATGAACCCATGTCTTGAGGAACCCCATTCTTTCAAGAAACCCATGAATATCCAAGGGCCTGGGCTTATTGGGAACTCGTGGAAACCCAGTCATCTCAACATTGATCATCTTGACTCCCGAGAGAAACAACTCTCTCCCTGAATACAGAGCCGATTGCTCTGCTCCCTCGCAGTCAAGCCAGAGCAAGCAATTGCTTCCCGGAGCAAAGGAGTCCAGCTTTCTTACCTCAGCATGAATCTCCATAACCGGTCTCTTCCTAGAAGCAGGAACAAACATCGACGACCCATCCTTATGTCCGCCCAGAACATAAAACGGGGCCTTCCCGAATGAATCCGCGATGAGACATTGATGAAAATTACCTGGGTAATTACTGGGCTGAATTGGATCGCACCCAATCAGCTCTACCTCCGGCCACTTCTCTAAGAAACAATCCGTTTCATCATGCCGCCCTACTCCCACTTGAAAGACTAAGCTAGGCTCCCATCCAATGAGAGAGCAGAACTCAGTCACTGCGTTTCCGCTGCGTCTTTTAATCCGGCTCATCTCTCATCGCCTTTATGGATTCATCCCTGACGCTCTTCATCGAACTGCGATGAAGCCAACCGCCTGATTTGAAGTTCTTTCTAATAATCGGAAGCCTCATTCTCTTAGCGAAGTACCAAAGATACCCATCCTGGGATCCGCAAGGCATCTGCCCCGCGCCACAAGATACTATCGCAGCAGTCGAAGCAGCTTGTGTGAAGGCCGTGCTGAAGAATCCGCACCATGAGATGATACGGGCATGCGAGAGCCTAGAGGATCCGGGACGGGGCTCCAGAGCTAAGGGAGGGGTGCCCTGCAGATCATAGGGCTTCTCCCTCTCTGCCCACTCATCCAACTTCAGCATCTGATCCCCGGGCTTCGTGAAACCCCACTTCTGAGCAATGATTGCCCCGGAAGCAAACTCTTCTTCAGATGGGAGCCAGTTCTGAGATCCTGTGGCTATCGTATCCGTATCGATCTTCAGCCACCAAGGAGTCTTGCAGTACTGCGCTGGCACATGCACGAAGCCTGAAAGCATCTTTACCCGCTGCTGGTTGAACCACTTTGACCCATCTCCTTCAGGATACTCTACATCCTTGGGGGGCCACGCAATGACCGTAGCTCTGCGATCAATCACTTGCCGAAGATCCTGAATCGATAGTTGATCACGATCGTAGAAAACACAAAGCTGTGCCTTCCTCAACTCCGGTTTGTATCGCTCCCATGTAGGCCAAACCATTGCAAGCTGCTCAAGGTGCTTGCGATCCAAGCCGAGAACTAAGGTGCATTTTTCCAGCATAGGATTCGCTCGCCCTGTTGGTCAAAGAAGGAAGTACCATCGAGAAAATCTTCGGGGTGCCTGAGCATCCCGCCTGTCGTCAGCCTCTCAATATCACTAAGGCTGACTTCGCTGTCCAATGGATCAGGGGTATATTCTTCTATGACTTTGCAATCCTTTATAGATTGAAACTGATGAGGAATGCCTGCTCGAATAGAGAAGGTCTTCCCCGCTGTCAGCCAAGCGCTGTGCATCTGCCAAGCATAGCACCAAACGACTTTCAGGGCTCCTTCTTTCACTCGAAATATGTTAAGCCGGTGCGTATGATAATGAACTGAGCAGAAGCCACCAGCCAATGTATTCAGCTCATGGATCGACCACCTCTTGTTCGAGAAAACACAATTAGTATCTCCCCAAACCTTTTCTTCCCAATTAGCGTCCTTACTCATTTGTCGTACCATCCTTCCAGATCAAAAGGCTCTCCGGGGAATTTATCGCCTTTCGCCACCTGAATGGCCGTCTCAAAAGGACAATAATCAAACGCATCCAGGTGACTCATCTGGTTGCAGTTGAAGATCTCGAAACCAAATCTCTCAAAATGGGGCCGAAGCTGCCGGAGCCAATCGGCCACAACACGAAGCTGACTATTGTTTGAAAGAACCGCCCCCTCATCCCGCTCCTGAGGAAAAGCATACCGTTCCCTATCTGACCGCTTCGAGTCGAAATGAAAGTCCGCTCCCAAGAGAAAGATTTTCCGGGCTCCTAGGTACTGGAGAAGACGGATCCCCATAAGCATTGTCGCAACTGTCTTTTTTTCTCCAGTCCTCTTGACTCCCTTATTGTGATTTCCCCAGGGAGCCCCGGACTGAGTGAACCAAGAGGCGTCAGGCATCATCCAACTCCGCCTCTCGAACCCCCAGACATTAGGGCACTCAAGAACATCCCCATCAGGAAGAAACTCCTTGCCCTCTTTCTTCCTGATCTTGCCGCGTTTCTTTCGCAGCTTGGGGCCTGGGATGAATTTCATGACACTGGGATCTCGCCAAATCCCATTGTGAAACTTTGAAGGTGGGTCACCACAGAGGAATGCGTTGGTTCTGACATGCCCTGCAATGTTATTGATTGCAAGGCTCCAGACGCCTCTCTCTTGAAGTCTGTTGTGATCAATCTCATTGACAGAAGGTCCACCGCAGACTAAGAAAGCCGCCCCATCGGACAGGAGGTTCTTCAGTCCGCTCACAGTAACATTGTTGTGATCATAGACCCGCAGAGGATCCCGCCATTGCTCCCGGATTTCCTCAGGAGAAGCGTTGAGAGAGCAGTAGCTGCCGCACTCAGCGCACTCAGCGATGGGTTGTTTCTGAGGCCCTAAAGCACAGACCCCGTGAACTGAGCAATCGAACTGGCCTTTGTTCTTTGTTGCCACACCCAGGTGCATACAGGGAGGAGAATCAGCGGGCGGAGGAGGATTCCCCTCTTGGCACGCTTTGAGACTCTCTTTATCTGTTACTGTTCTTCGCCAATGACAAAAACCTGGCCCCGAACATCTGCAGATGTTCGTCACTTTCTCTTCCTTGCTGCTTCAAGTGAATCCACCGCTAAGTCCCTTCTTCTTCGCTACCCAACATGAAATCGTGATTAGTCTAGTCACCACAGATCTCACAAATATCACTTTCAACTTTTTAGCATTTATCTCCATCTCATCAAGGATGTCTTCCCGATTTTCTTTGACCCAATCACATCCTTTCTGATCCATCTCGTACGCAAGAGCAATACAACGTCCGCAGATCTTCTTCGTTGCGAACTTCTTTATCAACCAAACTAGCTCAGTCCCGGGACCTCCTGGGGACTTGGGCATCCGCTTCCCACGCTTCTTGCTCCTCAAGAGATGTCTGTAGTCCGCAAGCATCTTCTGCTGCTTCCCCCGATCCAGCTCAGATCCGATTGCCAGAGAGGCGGTAACTCTATTCACTCCCTGCGGATTCTTTCCCGAAAGGCATGCTTCGCAAGCACTGGGATTCGCTAGGACATCTCTCTCCGCCATCCGAGAGGATACCAAGCACTTCTCATCTTCTAGGAATTCACAAATCATTATGGTAGGCAGTTGAGTGCACAAATGCAGCAGCCTTCCCTAGTTTCTCCAATGAAAGTCCCATCTGAGTTATCAAACGGGACTCCACACATACAAGCCTCGTAAGTACAACCAGGATCGTTTGGCGCTGTAGTTCCATCAGCCGCGCAGTTATCGGTAGTCGGATTCCACAGAGCCCCATCCCATGTGAAAATACAAGTTCCCTGATCAACACAACCATCCCCGGAAGAAGCAGAGCTGGCGGAACTGTTATCAGACCCACAGCACGCCAAACAAGATAAATCGAAGGTAGTCAATTAGCAAACCTCCGGGCCAACTGAAGGACCTTCCTCCTTAGGCCAGCAGAAGGTTCTCTTGCACACAGTCAGCTCACAAAGATCCTCATCGAAAGTGACATCAGTAACTATGTCATAACAATCAAACGCCGATGAGCTGGCGGATGATCCAGATGATCCAGAACTCTTAAGGATCGAGGAAGAAGAACTCTTAAGGATCGAGGAAGAAGAACTCTTAAGGATCGAGGAAGAAGAACTCTTAAGGATCGAGGAAGAAGAACTCTTAAGGATCGAGGAGGACGAGCTGAAAGAACTCTCACTCTGGGAGCTGGCAGATGATCCCGGAGAAGATGAAGAACTATCATCTTCGATCATGAATTTGATAGACAACTCTGCTTGAAAGTTCCACTGGGATCCTTGAGGAACCTCAACCTTGATAATCGAATCGCTGATAATCTCAATCGTCGGAGCCCCAGTATCCTCTTCCGATCTCTGCTCGTAGGACATCTGCCCAACATACCCAGCATCTACTAATGCGGGGCCTAAGGAATGTTGGATTGCATTGCTGCACATTCCTTTGATTCGCAGAGCCGCGAAAGAAACAGAAAGAGTCTTGTCATCCAAATACCCAATCGCCGGGATCCGAAGGAAGTAAGTCCCCGGGGCATTTGTCTTACCGAAAACCCCAAACGAATAGATTCCCGTTCCAGAAATCCATCGGGCTCCGGGCTCTTGGTCGCCACAGGAAGGCTCTGTCCAGCTCAGGGAATAATCCCGGCTGTTGATCATCTTCCAGCCGCCAGAATTTGTCAGAGACCCCTCAAGGCCGTACAAGATCTCAGTGCCGCAGTTGGTATTAACATTGGGAATGCTGTTGGATTCCGCATGGACATCTATCCAAGTATGACAGACGTCGTTTATTATTGGGACCCACGCATCTCTCTGAGTATCGAAGTACGCTGTTATCAGATCCCCAACAACAGGAAACAATCCCGAAGCGATTGTGTCCAACTCAAACAGACCTGCGTCCTCATTTACCTGCCAGCCACTATCACGGTCCGATTCCCCATCATCGTGATCATAGTACATCGACTGGATCTCGAACATGCCCTTCCACTTAGGGCCCTTCTGGTATTCGAGATCTCCCACTACCTTAAAGAGATCCATCTCCCAGGGACGAGGGTTCGCCGAGCCGTTGAAAGTGCCTGAGAATCCGAAGCCATAGCCGCCGCCCGTCAGTCGCATCGCCTCTGCTGCTTTGGACAGCTCATTGACATGACTAGCCCCTAAGCCATCTCCTTCCTTTTTTCTTGGCAGAGCAGGTCTAGTCATTATGATTCCCAGATTTCGTTCATATCCGTTGTCTTGAACGGAGGATTCTCTCCATCAAACAGCAACCGCTGCCAACCCTTCCCCGGACGATAAAATGCGTTGTGACCTCTCCTCTTATTATCCGCGTCTGTAACCCTCTTCTCCAGAAATTTGAGATCTAATTTGACTGGGGGCTGGCTCAGAGTTCGCCAGGTATACTGTTCCTCAAAGTCATACCCAACAAACATAATAGTTTCTAGGGGGGCATCATGAAGAAGAGGAATCGAAGAACTGTTGATGAGCCCGACTTTGTTTCGCATCTTGTCGATAAGCTTAGTATCAAACATTGTTCTTGGGATCCTCTCCCAAGTGACAGTCCACTCTGTCTCGGGAACAATAATCACAGAAGGTAGATCTTTGGCTTTGACAGACTCCTTGTCTGCTTCTGGTCCGCCCGCAATTGCTGTAGTCCATTTCGCTTTCGGCTGTTCTGCGTGAATGTACTCACCCGCTGCCCGCCCAGTAACTCTCATGAAAGTCTTTGGATTATTCGGATCAGTCTGAGACTTCTGTTCCTTCTGCATCCCATAAGAAACAGAGACCTTCAGGATTGGATGATATGTTCCAGCAGGAGCTGATGTATCCTGGCTGAAAGGATCAACAGGAAGCCCTGGGATATGACTCTCCCAAGAAATGTTTTTCACATAAAGAACAGTTCCCGGAAAGACTGGACCTGATGGGTAAAAGACAGTATTGCCGAAGATCCTAGGAGGCGGGAATCCTTCGACAACGAAAGCCTGGAGATCTGTTGCTTGGATTAAGTATTCACCTTCAGCCGAAGCGCCTTCTGGCTGAAAGCTGCCGCTGGAAGAGACCCACCTATACTTAATTCCATTAGGTGTCGACAATCTCCATGTCGACGGATCATTATAGTCGCTACTCATTTGCCTAGTAACCCATTTTTAGTTATTCGTTTGGGCAAATCATCAATTCCCTCTTTGATCATCTCCGCCTGTTTTACCATCGCTTCACTCATGTCCGCGTTCTTCTTCATCAAATCCAACTTCTTCTGCTCGTTGTCGGCTTCTTGGCTAAAGATAGCGTCCTGAATCGCCTTGCCCATGCCGCCGAAACTAGTAGAGCCCCGCCCTAGGAGGCTCTCATTTTCTGGGATCTCTGCTAGGTTCTGGGCGAATCCGTAAGTATCGCTTCTCATCATCTCGCCCCAATGATGGGCCCTCTCAAAGAACCCATCAATCAAAGCCCCCCACCCAAGTCCTTTGGGCCCAACCTTCCCAGTCAACTCATCCTCCCGCCGCCAGCCAGATTCGATTCCGCCAAACCCCGGCATGTTGCCAGTAAACAAATCAGATGCCGAGGCTCCTATGTCACTAAATACCCCCTCAAACTGACGACCAAACATAGTCTTAAAAGTATCCCCAATAGCAGAAGGTATGCCTGTCATGTCTGCCGGTTTGGGAACATCCATCAACAAAGTCCGCCACACATCCGGGTCAAGAATAAAAGCCTGTGCCGCCTCCGCGACTTTACTAGCCATGAGATCCTTTATAGTCTGCCCGCCGACTTTGTCTTTTTCAAACCCCTCCCTTTCTCCTTTATACGCTGCTTGTGCTGCCGCCCACATACTTTTCATAGGAGCCAACCCCCCCGTTTCCTCTAAACTGCGTCTAGCTCCTTCCCCCATCCTCTCATGAGCCCCCTTTCCCCGAAACAGGCTCCATATATTAAAAAACTCTTCCGACGCCTCGCCCGTCGCATGGGCCATCTTCCCAGCATTTCTTAAGAAATTTCTAGTATTCTCTAAACCAGTCTCCACCCACGCATCAATTGCTGCCCACCTCCCCTTTGCATCCGTGTCATTATCTTGTGCGTGAGTTTCCAAATCCACAGCCATGTCGACTGCCTTCTTCGCAACAAACGCAGCTATTAGATCATAAGCCTTCTCCCACTCCTTAGTCATAGCCAAAAGAGTTCGACTAGTAAAAGTCAAAAACGCGATAAACTCGTCTCGTTGATTTTCAAAAAACTTACCCCAACCCTTCTCTATCTCATTGAGATTAAATCCCCAAATTGCCAAAAACTCTTTTGCCCATTCCCGGAAAATTACAATTCCGTTTTTCCATGCCTGATTCAAGTTTCTCCATATTCCCATCAAATCCTTAACCCACTTAGCATCCGGGTGCTTCTTCATGTTTTTATATATCTGAAGAAGCGATACCATCACAGTTCCAAGAACAACAAACAATGCCCCCCACCCAGTAGAAATCATCTGGTACCTAATCACAGCACCCAACGCCCTCGCAGCATTCCCAACAACAGGAAGCAGATACGCCACCAACCCCAAAGCCACTGCTGTCTTCAAAATATCCGCGCCGAGGCCATTGAATGCTTCATTAAGGGGGGTAATTTGCCTTATCATCTGAGTCATGGGACGCATTACCGCCAAGAACCCATCCAGAAGTGGACCAATTAGAGTTATGGCCACATCTTCCAGAGCAGCCTTCAGCTCAAGCAAGCGACCTATAAAAGTCTTCATTCGAGCTTCGGCAGCCTTAGCTGCGAATCCCGTAGACTTCTTCAAAGTATCCGCCATCTCTTTGACTGCCTCGATACCTCTCTTTCCAGAAGCAGAAACAACATCAAACAACTTGATGATCTCCTTGCCCCGAGCGCCGAACAACTTAGTTACTGCTTTGACTCCTGTTGCTCCTTTTGTCGCCAATTCGCTCATCGCATCAAAAGTATCAATCTCCCCCGTCGATTCTCTCCTAAACTTCTCTAGATTGATGCCCGCTTCCTCCAGAATTGCCGCCGTCTCTTTTGACGGAGCAGCTATTTTCTGAATCGCAATCGAAAGCGCAACACCCGCCTTGGATGCCGAATCACTTCTCTCCTGCATCAGGCCGATGGTTGCTGTGAACTCCTCAAAGTCCATCCCCACCTTCTTAGCGATAGCTCCAGCAATCGCCATGCCTTCATTCAACTCTGACACTGTTGTCCGCATGTTGGCTTGTGCGGCAACCAAAGTATCCGCGATCCTGGGAACCTGTGATGCTTCCATTGCCCAGATCTTCATCTGGGTCATAGCAATCTTCGTTGAATCAGCCAGCTTAATGTTTGCCGCTGTTGCGAGATTCAGGGTAGGCTCAGAGACCTCCATGATCTGCTTTACGCTGAGACCAGCCAAAGCAAGGTTATTCATCGCCTCGGCAGCTTCGCCTGCTGAGAAGCGAGTAGTAGCCCCCAAGCGGCGAGCCTCATCGCGGAGCTGTTTGAAAGACGCTGCGCCTTGATCTCCGAGTAGCTTTGCATTGATCCGAACCTGAACCATCGAATCTTCAAAAGTAGCTGCCGCCTTGGCTCCTTGGTACAGAGCGTACCCAAAACCAACGATACCGGCTTGGGCAAAGATCTGCCCAGCCATCGCTCGCATCTTCCCCATTGATTTCGCAACCAAAGCCTCAGACCGCTTCAAACCAGAACGAAGTCCCGCGTTGTTCACGTGGGTGCTGACAAACATCGAAGCTAGGTTAAGACCCATTTGCTTGTTCTTCCATCAATTGACGAGCGAGACTCTTACCCCGAATTTTTGCTTTTATGGGATTACCGTCTTTGTCCCTGCCGCTAATATTCCCGTCTTTGTCTGCTTGCTGAGCAGCCGCTAGAGGATGGGCTTTCACAGTCTTCTTCTCTGCTCCAGCCTTGGCCTTTATTGTATCCAAAGAAGCCAAACGAAAATAGACCTGATCAGGCGACCATCCACCGATCTCTTTTATAGAGTATCCGCCGCCTCCTTCAAATGGATTTTCACACAAAATCCGAAGATGATGCAAGGAGATGCCAAAAAGAAGCCCGCCGCCGCTCGCATCTACCCTCTCTTCGTCTGGAGTTGCTGCTGAGCGCTCAAGGACGGCGTGCCCTATGTATTTTTTATCGCGGGCGCAGTCAGCTTCTCGACAATGGATGCCGCTTCCATGATTTTCCGGATCGGCCAGCCCCCACAATCTACCCCATCCTCCTCAAGGGATGCCGCGACCATCGCAATAGCTCCCTCATAGCATGCAGTCGCCCACCAAGAGTCATAGGGAATCTTGTACCACCGGGGCATAATCCCGCAAGCAGCTTTCACTTCAAGAGGGAGAATCTCCTCAGAGTCCAGGCCCTGGGAAAGAAAAGCTTCCGCCTGTTCGGGAGATTCCGGTTTCTGGCCCATCTTCTCTGTGATGAGGGCCATGAGTTTCTTCTTCTTCACATCACAGACGGAAGAGTCATACGCCTTCTTTTTGGGGATGTCATCAATCCCCATCTTAGCTACCTTGTCCAGCTTCTCGACAAGCATCGAAGTTTTGACATCTTCTGCCAATCCTAAGACGTCGATGTTTTCGCTGAATGATGCAAGGTACTGTCTCTTCCAGAAAGTAACTGCTTTTCTCTGGACTTCCTGAAGAGACTTCATGCTAATAGGCAGAAGAGAATACTCCTGCCCATCAACTTCAATAGAGATCCCAGCACCAAGAACGCGTGCTTCAGCTTCTGCCATGACATACTCCAAAGATTAGAGGGCCCCGAGAGGCGGCCCTCAGGCCGCCCCTCTAATTTCCAGCGGTTTAGTCTAGCAATTAGCTGGGCAAAGTGCGAGAGGTTGCGCCTGCTTCACCGGGATAATAGTAAATTCCGTCATTACCCCAACTGCTGGTCCAGCCGATGACTTCTTCTGAATCAACATCAACCGAGAGGTTGAAGTCATTGCAGAGAGCCCGGGGGAAATCCCAATAGAGGGCGGTGGCGTTCATCCAGAGGACGCCAATCGCAACATCTTCTGGCTGGAAAAGGTCGAAGACTTCATCAGTTGAGTCATACTTCCCCTCAGCCGTGAAGGTTGCTCCCTTGCGTCCTGCCGCGCGAGCCGTGAAGCCAGCGCAATCGGAATCACCCCACTCGCTGGAGGTATCGAGTGTGGGATTCACCTCCCACGAAGTTACTCTTGCCACCAATGAAGAGCCGACCACAAATTTTCCATTACGCCCAGTCAGCGTATTCAGTGAACTCATATCAAATTACTCCTATACGGTTTAGCTGCTAGAGGACGAAGAGCTAGAAGAGCTAGAACTTGAGCTAGAACTTGAGCTAGAGCTTTGTGAGCTAGAGCTTTGTGAGCTAGAGCTTTCCGAGCTGCTGGAACTGCTGCTAGATGAGCTGGAGCTGCTGGAAGAGCTTGAGCTTGAGCTTGAGCTTTCTTCCTGGTCATGGCGACCGAGAATGTAAACAGAAGCTAATACATCCGCTCCATTTGCTGTCAATTTGATTCGATGCGATGTAGCATCCACAACATCGAATCCCACCTCTGCAAGCTGGATCTTGACGAAGCTTCCCTGCCCCAGCAAAGCACCCGCAGTAGCCACTGTGTGAGTTCCAATGGGCGTCCAGCCGTTCGTAGCATCAGGCTCGATCTCTAAGCTTCCTGCCGCTGTTATCGCATTCTCATTGACAATCGCAATCGCCACGACTTCTTCCATGACCATCGCTTGACCAAGACCATCAGCCCCAGCTCCAGCTCCGATATCAATGGTCCCTAGATCATAGAGATCAATGACTAAAGTTCCGGCTGAGCTGATCGTGAAGTTCTTGTACTGCCACGCCCTACTAGCTTGGTTGTCGTTCACTCCGTTGGAGAGCGAAGGAGCAAAGCTGAAAGAGAATGGGTGACTCGCGTTTGTCAGTCCATCCGTCAGCAAGTTATTGATAGTTGCCGACATCACAAGATTTATCTGCGGACTAGATAGGCTTCGTGTTCCCATCTGCTAGATCCTTATACGGCAACGGGTGTATCTGTTAAAGCGATGTAATCAACATTCCATTGATAAACGTCGTCATCCATCGCAGCTCCGTAGTCTCTTTGATACGATAGCTGAAGAACCTCGCCAAAATCAAGCGGAATATTCTCCGGGCTGCCCTGCTCAGCAGGATCCGGATGTCCGCCAAACACGGCCATGATCTTCAAAGCCAAATCAGCAGCGATTGTTTTTGAGTCCCTAGAATCACCAGATCCTGGTTTGGCAAAAACAGTAAAGAATACAGGAATCTCTCGCAGGTGCCACTTCAAATTAGAGACGTCTGCTGCTCTTCCTGACATCCTTTTTACAATATCGCCGCCTTCCACTGAAAACAAACAATAAGGAAACGGCTGCCCCTCGGAAGCCGATGCTTCATCGATAAAAGGAATGAACCTAGTCCGAGAAGCCGATTCCCACAGTTTCCGAAACTCCCAATCCAGACCGGCGGTTTCCCACCTCAGCACCAGACCTTTATGGAGAAACTGATTTGACATTATCTCTTATTTTTTGTAATACGAGGAGATGATATTTTTCTCTGTATGTTTGCTCTCTCGGCATTAAAAGTCCTAGACAGAAAACTTCGATTCAAGGGCCTCTCAAGCACCGGGGCGTATCCCATCGGAGAGCTAACTATTCCGTTGAACTTGTCGCCTCCCACCTTGACAACAACCGCATCCAAAGTCTCCCATAAATCCCCGGAGATCCTCTTCGGAAACTCTCCGGGCTTTGAGTGCTCTTTTCGCTGATTCTTTACTGAGATCTGTTTCCCAATGTTTCTCCTGATCCTGCCCCTTAGGTAAACCATAGCACTCAAAGTCCGCTTATAGATTACCTCGTTGAGGCCACGAATCATCGGCTTTCCAGCCCAATAGACCTGAGAACCACTCTTAGCTCCAGGCAAAATCTGGCCGCCTTTGTAGAACTTGCCCCCGATCATCACACCATTTTTGGGGGCTCGTGCTAGCTGCATCACCATCTGTTTTTACCCCCCTGAGTTCAGAAGCTTTTCCTTATATGCTTCCATCTCATCCTCAAAAGTAGGCTGATTGTTAGGAATCTGGCTGCCGGGATTGAGCAGGAACCGGCCTTCCAGACTCTCTACATCGCTCAGAGAGAACCTCGGAGTGGCATCGCACCATTCCATCTCCCCAGCCGCGATGTACTGCAGGACTTCCCGGCAGAGCGTCTTCATCCTGTGGGGATCAAGCCGCGCCTCAACCGTATCACAAGCCCTGAGATTCTCCTCAGTACCCCTAGTCGCTTTTACATAACGACGGAATTCTTCCATCTGCTGATCGTTCGTCGCCAAAGGATCAACAATCTCAATCGTGAGATCCTTGGGAGAAACCTTCAAGACATGCCCATCGACTTCGGGCAAGCTAATGCCGTGCAGCACAGGTGTTTTGATGTGCTGTTTGCCGTTCCGATCAATCACCTTGACAGCGGGACTGATTCGACTGCGAAGCCGTCTCTCGCAGATTCCCGTCAGAGACTGAATCAAGAGATCCGAATTTCTCGGATGGTTTGCTTCAACGGCAAAGGGAGCGATAAGTGAAATACTCATAAATCTGAAACCCCGTAAATCATGCCCCGATCAAAAAAAATTCCGCCGCCGCACCAGACGGGGCTGACTGGTGGACGGCGGATTGCTGCCGTGCAACGGCAAAGCAAGGAGACTTACGCCGGGAGAGTTGTCGAGACTGCGGCGACCGCACCTCGCTCAAGCTGCCCACCGTATCGCATCATTGCGACCATCAGCATCTCATTGTTGCGGATAAGCGTATCACCCTCAGTGCTGGTTCGCATGTAAAGGCCACGGCGGCGATACATGCGGTAGCGACCCAAGATCGCATAGAAAGCCTGGGTGTTAGCCATGCTCTCATTGACGGCGAAGTGGGCATTGCTGATCGCATATCCACCAGCTCCCGGACCCAGGTGATCGAGGCCGAAGAGGCGTCGAGCATCCGCAGCGCCGACGGGCAAAGCTCGCCATCGCTGATAGGTCGTTTCATTTCCGCAGAAACAAGCTGAAGCTGCAACGGTCGAGCGATGCTCAGCCTTGGCAACTCCATATCGCAGCGATTCGATATTCGAGATCGAGTTCGCTCCGCCGAAAGCGACCGAAGTCGTTCCCGTCTTGTTCATAACGCCTTCCGGTTGGGTCGTGCCGTTTCCGACAGAAACCACATCGTCAAGATCTTCCAGCATTCGCTCACCGTATTGCTCGGTGATGTGAGAGCCGAAATCAATCGGAGAATCCGAAAGGAAATCCAGACCGATTCGGATTGCGCCTTCCCATCGATAGATGGTCGTGTCGAAAGCCGAAACATACGCGGCCGTGTTGAAGAGCGAAATCGCGGAATCATCCACGCCGCCCCAAGATCCAGTGACCGTTCCAGTCACAACGCCCTCAATCCGGCGACCGCGATCAAGCGGAACGATCCGAACTTTCGGGAACAATTCGCCGTGAAGAAGCGGAGTTTGGATGACCATGTCATCGAAGACAATCGGAGCCGCTTCGAGACCGCCAGAAACGGCGTCATCGATAAGGGCCTTCGATTCAAAGTCCGAGAGCTTGCGGTTCTTGATGTCAGCGAAGTCGCCGCCATCGGTAGCACCGCCCCAGTTCATCTCCTTCATCGCATAGACCAAAAGCTCTTTGTCTTCCTGAGGCAATGCCTGGAAGCCGAAGGACTTCGATCCGCCGCGCTGCTTGGTCGAGCAGAGGAACTTGGCGAAGGATCCACAAACGGCCTTATCAAGGTCGCTGGCAGAATCCATAGCCTTGCCTGCCTCCGCAAAGTCCATGACCCTCTGACCGGCACGAGGATGAGCTTCGCCCTTCTTCGTGGTCTCGGGATAATGAAGAGCCGACTTCGTGGTCGAGTACTTCTCCCAAGCGCCTTTGACTCGCGGCTGGCCGGTGCTCTCATCAACCGGCACACTCATACCAGCGATTCGCTTCATCGACTTATGCCAGTCAGGCTCTTGGAACTTCTCGCCTTCAGGCTTCTTTTCCTTCTCGCCTTCGGGCTTCTTTTCACCCTCAAGCTTCTCCGTCATCGCATTCGTCAGGGCCTCGATGCCGCCAACGACAGCGTCGAGCTTCTGACCGAAGCCTTTAACTTCGTCATCGCCCTCAGGCTCTTTGTTCAGCTCAGCAAGCTTATCCAAAGAGAGAGAACCTTTTTCTTCTGCGGACTTGGCTAATGCCTCGCCCAACGCCTTACGGAACTCCTCATCGGAAGCGTCCGCCTTGACATCTGCGTTCTCGCAGAGCCAAGCTTTTACTAGCATGGAAAGTTTCATAATTTTCCTTTTTTCTTCCCACTTAACAAAGCACGGCGGACGCCCGCACGTGTCTCGTTGTTTCAGCTTCTCAGGAACTTGCGAAAGCGTTCCCGAGTTTGTTTCTTTTCGTCAGCACTCTTTTGGTCCTGGATGATTCGAGCCATCTTCTCCAGGTCGCTTCTGTCTGCGTTAGCCATGACAAAGGCAATGGCATCCTTGACGGTCAATTCTACTTTTGCGTCTTCGGACTTTTCCTCACTGCTGCCCTCTCCTTTGTCATTTCCATCTTCTTGCTCTGATGCGCCGGGTTTGTCTCTGCCACAGCCGCATCCTTTTCCGCAGCCCGCTTCTTGTCCAGTTCTTTGTTTTTCATCATCAAGGGCCTTTACTGCTTCGGCCAAACTTTCCGGTGTGTCGGCCTCGACTGTTCGTTTGTAATCGCCCATCTGATCCGTCACTGCAATCCGCGTAGGTCGCTTCTGCCGGATCTGGGCCCCGTACTCTTTCATCAATCCAGAAGTCAACCGCTCTCCCTCAACCAAGCCGAGGATGACTTCCTCAACATCTGCGTCCGCGTTGGATGGGACAGAGACTACGGATTCTTCCATAATCTCAAAGCTCTTCACATCCCAGCCCGGGAAAGCGTTTTTGTCGTCATCGTCTGACTTAAGCTCTTCGAACTCAAGAGCCCGAAATCCGTGAGAGAATCTCGCCATGTCATTGTCGACCATGACAGCCGCGTCATGGCTCAGATCGTTCATATCAACAATTGCCGATACGAGCGAAAGCTTCTGGGCGTCATGTCCCGCGATCATAAGCATCTTCCCAATTGGAAGAGTATGGATGTGCTGCCAAAGCATGAGCATCTTGGGATCAGGAATCGCTCCCTCAGTCCGCAGGATGTCGCCGTCGCGGTCCTTTCGGGGAGTAGTCAAGCAATGCTTGAAAGCCATCAGCGTATTCTTAGGCATCTCCAATTCTTCTGGTCCGTCGCCGATGAGTGATTTGAAGTCGGAAGCTTGAGTAAATGGATCTGACTCAAGCTTCATGTCCTCATTTCGATGAACCAGAGTTTTGGCCGCCCTCTTCAGGACGTCATCAAAACTGGTCTGCTTGTTAGTAGCGTAACGGTAGCAGATGTCGGATCCAACGCAATCAAGAACAGTCTTGACATAACGATCTGCTGTGATGATGCCTTCCCCAAACAAGGTTTGGGCTTGCTTCCGGGCTTTGATCTCAGCTAGAAGTTGCTCATGGACTGTCATTTTGCTCTTCCTGCTTGGTCGTTTTTATCCAATGACGTAGGCATGCTAAACGTCGCGGCCTCCGCCATAATGTACGTTGAGTTTTCCATCTGCTGCTGCCGCCCGAATCAGTTTGATCCGGTTAAAGTCATCAATCGTGAACAGCTTGGGAGCGTTTCCAACTACCAACCGCATTCCCTCTCCTGTGGTCCCGGCTGTGGGAGTAGAGGAGTTATCCATCGTGTAGTTGATGTTGTTCTCTGTAGCCTGAAGCTCAACAAACTGAGCCTTGGCAGGAACCGTGAACGAGGTCACGGTCAGAACAGAGTTCGAGATTGTTATGTGATCGTATCCTAAGTACATTAGGCTACTTTCTTATATGCGGGATTTGGCCGTAGCCCACGCGCTGACAGCAAAGCTGATCGCCCTCTTGCCGCTAAGGGATTCGAGCCATCGTTTGGCATCGTGGAGATTCGGATAGTTGTCGACGCCCTTGAAGGGGCTGAGCTTGGGAACATCTGCGTACAAGAACTCCCCCTTTTTGTTCTTCGGAAGAGCGTCCCCAATCACTTCCTCACAAAGAGCAACAAAGGGGCCTGGATTTCCCCGCAAAGCAAGGCCCTTCAGAGCTTCTTTGTTGATGCTGACGCCCGCCGTCCCCGACAAGTCCCGTTGATGGGCCTTGTCAGAAACAATCTTCGATTTGTTCTTCTTCGCCAGGGGAGTCGAACTGGCATCAAAGATCGCGGAAGTTTCTGGCTTTTTTCTGTTAGCCATTTGCTATGTTCCTTGAGATTAGCTAGAAGAGGAGCTGCTGGATTGACTAGAGCTAGAAGAGGAGCTGCTGGATTGACTAGAGCTAGAAGAACTAGAAGACGAACTCTGGCTGGAGCTGGATGAGCTGGAGCTGAGATCTTCCATCGCAAGCACAGCGAAGAGCGAAGAGTTCCCACCCTGATTGGATTTGCCTGGGAATTGCAATTCCCCAGTATTGAAATGAATCAACTGAGGCTCACTGGCTTCGCCGGATGATCGTGTATCAACGAGCTTTGCCTGCCAAATCGTATTGTCAGGAAGCACGACAGTCACGTTATCAACAGCGCCAGCATCCGCGTTGTGCTGAGCAGAAGGAGCCGAATCGTCGCCCGCTCGGTACATGCGGGTGATCGTCAATTGACGGGCAGAAAGGCCAGCGGTTGAGCCAAGATAGAATGTGACGTTCTTAGTCATTGCCTAGGTTCCTATTGAGAGACTGTGGGTTTGCTCAAATGAAACCGCCGCAGCTCTATCGCCTAGACAGTTAAGGTATGGATCAATATGCCAAACTAAGAAAAAGAAATCAAGAGGAGATCACTATTTTTTTGACAGCCTTTTCTCTGCCCCATCAGGACGTCGAAAAGTATCACAAATGCAACGAGCATGGAGCATCTCGCCTTTGTTCCCATGAACTTCCAATTTCAAAGTAAAATCATGCCCCTTAAACATAGCTTCACAGAACTCTCGATCAAATTTCTGCAAAGCCTCAAGAAAGTCAGCAAGGGACTCAGATCCTGCCCCCAGAACCTTTATGTACTCATTTGGGGATGATGATCCCTTTTCCTTGTTCAACAGTTATCTCCATCTCTGTTGCATCATAAATCAAAACTTCCACACAATCCCCAGCCCACTTCTCAATACTCTTTCTGAGTTTCTTCCTCTGAGATAGCTCCAACCTTCGATAAACCTTAACTAAGATTCTATCCCCATGCTGAAAACGAAGAGGCGAGCAACTGACTTCCGCGATCTTTGGTTTTGCTTTCCCCATCCTACCGCCACTCCACTTTTGGAACTTCTGCTTGGCCCCGAAGCTTAGCATTCATCTCCAAAGTCCATTCCGCCACTTCTCGGGTAGCCTTCATCTCATCTTCTGAATGGCGGAAATCACTTTGCTTGTGACGAATCCTTGCTTGCCGCCAGAGAAACAATGCGGGCATCAAATCCCTCGGAGGATCGAGCTTGTTCCCCGTTCTCTGCAGACTCGTTTCGCAAACGGTGAGAAACTTATCCTCAACCGCCCTCACAAGACCCACCTCATCTGGTTCACTAAAAACCAGGGTAGAAGAACTACTCCCGCTCTTCCTGTTCTTCATCTTCTTCTTCCGCATCTTCTTCGCCTTCCGATGCTACGGGGTCTGGTTTCTGCAACTCTAGTTGATGGGCAGTGAAATCCAAAGCTGAATCCACTATGTCCGAAGCATCCGATTCTTCGATCTCAAGGAACAGCGACAGAAGCTTTCCGCCAGCCTCTGGTCCGATCTGTCCATTGCCAACGCTCTGAAGAATCTGAATCGCTGCTTGGAGGCCGCCAACGCTGTCGAGCAGTTTGTTTCTTTGCTCCAGATCATCGGGATCAATGTCCGAGAAGCCAGCCTCTGCTCGAATCTCACCGCGAGTGATGTCACCGTTCGCTCGCATCGCAAGCAAATTTCTCCACTTCAATGCGGGATCATTGGGGGCACAAGCCTCCCACCAGATAACAAGAGGCTCGGAACTTCCTATCATCCCTGTCATCACGCCGCCAAGCATCCGCAGGAAGAGGTTCACTCTTTTGCAGAATCTCTCCTCAATCTTGGCTGCTTGAGCATAGCCGCCGATGTTGACGGGCTCACCGATAATGTACGGATGGACTCCAAACGCTGAGAGGATCCTGGTTCTGGCTTTGTCTTCCGACTTATCCCAACCCATCTCCCTTTGAGTCATTGAGAGGGGTCGGATGTTTTCGATAAGCCCATCAACAATCGCTGGAGATCCGTAGTTGGCGACCCCGCCCATGACCTTTCTAATTGCGCCCATAACTTGTCGTCGCTGACCAGGGGAAAGTCTGGGTCGGATTCCTGCGGGGACATCTGGGTGAGGGTCTTTTCCCATCTCAACGATGACAGAAGGGAAGACCCCATTCTCAAAGAAGTTTTCTTGACTAGTTTGGATATGGTCATCGATTCGGATCGCTTGTATTTGGGCAATAGCGGGGGCCGTTGCCGATTTCATGTCCGCAGGGTTCGGCAGATGTGCGAAGCCCACAACCTCCCGCTCAAGAGGCTCAGGCTTGCTGGTGGGGTTACTAGGATCCTTGATCCAAAATTTGGAGAAAGGCCCGTTAGTGTGATCGGGAGTAATCCAAGTAGTCGGAACTGAATAGAATTCATACGGCTGTTCTGGATTCCCAGTCTCGCCACCGATCACATAGCCCCAACCAGTAAGACACAGATTCGCAATGAACGAGTAAACAAAACTGAGCCCATCCTGCAGAGGATTGGGCTTAACCATGCACGAATGCAAAGGATGATCCGGCTGGATCTCAAGATTACCTAGAGATGCGGAGTATTTGTACTGGAGAGGAATAGTATCAAGCGACTTGATTCCCGGGATCTGCCGATCCTTCTCAGAGGGCGACACGTTCTTTCGAGCAACGTTGATGTCCTGCAAAGACCCTTCGCTCGAAATAGCATGAATCGCAGCATAGACCCAACCCCGAAACAGAGAATAGCTAGTACGAGCACGACTATTCTCAGAATCAGTCTGCCAGTTCCCGAAAGAATTTGAGCCCAGGATCTTATCCATCCTCTCCGGGGCCATTGCTTTCGACCGGGCCTGATCAATGATCGTAGAGGTAAGATTCTGCTCTTCCTCCATTGCCTGCTGAAGCGCTCTCACGGCTACTCTCCTTGAGCCCCTTGTTGTAAAGTCCTGGTAATGGAGTGCACAGCAGCTTCTGCTCTCCATCTCTCAGTCATTGCGGTATGGCTCGCTTGCATCGTCTTTATGGTATTAGCAAGGACATCCCGCTCATCAGTCAGCGTATCGCACTGTTTGCGGTACTGCCGGAGGAGTGCTTCGACCTGTTCAATCTCATACTGAACCGAGTCTCGCTGCTCCTTGATTTCCTTCTGAGCCTCCTGAATACTGTTTACGTGAGAATCCACTATCCTCTCGAACTCTCTCTCCGCTCTCTTCAGACTAGCAACTCTCCTCAAATACAGCCTCTGAGACATAGAGTCTTCTGACTTAGAGGCGAATGGCCACCAAATCATTTCTTCTCCTCATTTATCTCAGACACCTCTGCCACTTCTTCCGTCTGATCCGGCCCCTTCAAGTTCTCCAAAAAAGGAGCAGGCGGCAGAGGAGCAGGAGCAGAATTCATCTCTTCAAGGGTACTCTGCATGTCTCCAGTCAGCATAGCGACCGCTGTCAGGAAATCCGCGTTGGGAAATTGCCAGCAGAACTTGCCTACATACTCCACCATGTTTTCGTCCGTCACCCTCCAAGCCGCGATCATGAACTTTGGAGAATCGATGGTCTTGTTGATTCTGTCCTGAAGATCCGGCAGCATCTCTTCCTTCTTTGAGTACTGCTTATCTTTCCGTTCCCCGAGATTGATCCCATTGAGCATAGCACGGCATCCTCTGATTAAGTTGCTGACGCAGTTCCAGGGACAACAGCAATTCCCCGTTCCTCTGTAAACTGCTCGATAATTAACAAAAGCTCGTTCTTCCTCTTCGTTCCATCATAAGCCCCATCGGCAGTCTCCCGATCAATTCCACAAGATTCGCCGCCGACGATCAGAACCTCAGTATCGTCCCCATTTATGAATACGCAACTAGCCTGGAGGATAATCTCAAAGCTAGTGGCTGATCGGGGACTATTTCCGTTCACTGGATTCTTGGTTTGGCTGACATACAGAATATTGTACAGCAGCTTCCCACAGGTAGATTTCTCATGCCCCTTAATACTATCCACAAAATCCTGAATTGTCTCGCACTCAACTCGCACAGCATTCTCCTTACGTACTTCCTGTTGTTGTCTTCTCAGCCATCACCCTATAAACTACGCCAAGCCCCGCAGAAGCATCCGGCTCGGCTCGGCTCCTCACTTCCCAATCCCCATCCCCCGTTCCTGCCGTCGTTCCTTTGTTTCTGACATCCGTCAGAACATCTTCTTCAGATAGGCCCGGATCAGTAGTAAAGTAAAACCGATCCGTAACAGCCATACCCTTCTTAGAGAACTCCGTAATATCCTCATCCTTTGCGTTTTGTCGCCAACAGGTCCTAGCGGAGAAAACTGTCGTCGGAAAAGTAGGAGCTGTTCCTCCAAGAGATCCCGCACGGCCAATGGTTCGACGCTTGGCCGTACAGACATGAGGAAGATCGTTTAGGATGCTCATAGATAGACCCCGTAATTGACAAATTCCTGCAACTTGTTTTTTGTCTCAGGCTGCAGATCGTATTTGCCACCGAAAAACATCCTAGCAGATACCACATCCACTTGATAGGAATAATCCCCAAGCCGCTCTCCGGCCAACGGGCCTGCAATAAATCCGGCTGCCCCATTCTTCGAGTTGATCAAAAGAGCCTTTTTCGCTCGCAGGACTGCCTCTTGAACTACGGCGTCGACGATGGGCGAAGCATCCAAAATTGCATCTACTCCAGCCAACTCATCGTCAGTATATCCTCCGACATATGTAATCTTCACAGACCCAGGCTCTAAGGGCCAGAGGCCGATGCTGCGGAGAACACCGTCAGAGCAGAACTGAATCGAATCAGAATCATTGCCATCATAGTTAGGCCAGAAATCTGTTCCTTCTGTTTTCTGCGTAGCTGCCGCAAAAGATCCAGACCTCGCACCATTCCGCCCGTCATAATCAATCCTGAGATCGATAGTGTTATTTCCATCGGCATCTGAGTATCTGACTGGAGTATGTTTGACTTGAAGCTCACTAGAAGAAGCCTCTGTTTCTCTTCGCACATACGCTTCCGATGAATTGGCCTCCCAAATCTGCTGGCCCCCTCCCCCACGAATAGATTCCAAGGGGTAGTATTCAGTTCTCACGCGCTGAGCGGGATCATAGCGGAGGAATCTCTTGATAGCACCCGAGGCTCTCGTTACAGCTTCCTGAACGATGACCTCCTCCTCTGCTGTAGCAGAAGAAGAAAGACCAAGCTCAAGCAAAACGGCCGATGGATCTACAATTGACATTAGGTAGTTCCTACATCACCAGTCATGGTCTTCTGAACAGCAAACACTTGATGATCGACGTGCTTAATTTCCTGGCTGTCCGCGTTGTCGACAAAAGATAATTCCAGAGTATAGATTGTTGGTTGAAACAAATCCATATCAGCTCTAGTTATTTCCAGGCGATTGACACCAGCAGAGGGAGTATTCTTAGTAACTTTGCTGCCATTATCCGAATTAGCAGCACTATCCAGATCCAAAATAGGGGCTTGACCGCGCCGCCCGATCTTGACCCTCACCACATCATTAGTACCTGGAGAGATAGTATCGCCATCCGCGTCCAAAATGGTCAGATCGCGGATCAGTTTTCTATTTTTATGTGCTTGTATAAGAGTCATAATTTCTCCATGCTCACTATATCAAAGATCATGTGGGAGAGCCAACCTCTTTAGACGAGGGGCCAACTTCATCAACTGAGGAACTGCTGGGGCCCTGAGATTCTGTAGAAGCCCCAGAAGGCCCTATAACAATAACGGATTTACTCGAAGCCCCTGTATTTTCTACTGCCGCCTGATCCGGTCCCACGAAAGAAACAGACTTAGCCCAAGGGAATTTGACTAGACCCGTTGAGCTAGAACTGGAGCTGCTGCTTTGACTAGAAACTGAGGATGAGGAAGACGCACTCTGGCTTGATGATGAAGAAAAAGAAGAACTCGAACTCGAACTCGACGACGAAGATGAAGAGCTGCTCTGGCTAGAGCTAGACGAAGATGATACAGAGCTAGAGCTAGAACTACTTTGACTGGAGCTACTATGACTAGAACTACTTTGACTGGAGCTACTATGACTAGAACTAAGCGATGATGAGGAGCTACTCTGAGAACTTACAGACGAAGATGAGGAGCTGCTCTGGCTAGAACTAAGCGATGATGAAGAACTGCTCTGGCTAGAAACAGACGAA